>Ga0182747_1000109_pt1 | contig 84697 bp, 88 predicted proteins | sample eDN3rd30CBELigBY_FD_128526 | JGI IMG/M metagenome (GOLD analysis project Ga0182747, IMG submission 128526) | Enriched backyard soil microbial communities from Emeryville, California, USA - eDNA 3rd pass 30_C BE-Lig BY (version 2) (version 2) | ecosystem: Environmental > Terrestrial > Soil >...
AAGGACTCAAAGACCATCGTCGCCATCAACAAGGACGAGGATGCGCCGATCTTCCAGATCGCCGATATCGGCCTCGTCGCGGATCTGTTCACCGCCGTGCCGGAGCTGACGCAGAAGCTGTAAGCGCGCGCCGGGAGAAACGATGACTGATCGGGGCCACCGCCCCGGTCAGCGCATCCGGCCAGCCGACAGGGTCGCCACGCGCTCAGCGCGCCAGGGCGGGCTCTGCGCTGCGCCGCGTTGTGGCCTTCGCCATGGGCTGAAAGCTGCTGGCATCGGCCATGTCCCACGCAAAACTATAGAACGCCCGGTCGCAGGCGCCGGACAGAAGCTCGCCGGGTTCGAGGAACACATGCATTTGTGAAAAGAGCCGAATTTCCGTCTCACTCACCCGACGCGCAAGATGATGCGGCGCCAGGTCGCCGGGACATTCGATCCCGGCAGCCGCGAGCATTTCCGCCAGCGCATGCATGGTATTGTGGTGGAAGCGATGCACCCGCTCTGCCTTGTCCGGCACCACCAGCGCCCGCTGCCGCAGCGGGTCCTGCGTCGCCACGCCGGCCGGGCAGCGATTGCTGTTGCAACTGAGCGACTGGATGCAGCCGATCGCGAACATGAAGCCGCGCGCGGCGTTGGTCCAGTCCGCGCCAATGGCGATCAGGCTGGCAATATCGAATGCGCTGACCACCTTCCCCGCCGCGCCGATGCGGATATGCTCCCGCAACCCCGCGCCGACCAGCACATTATGCACGAACAGCAGGCCCTCGCGCAGCGGCAGGCCAAGATGATTGGCAAACTCCACCGGTGCCGCGCCCGTGCCGCCTTCCGCGCCGTCGACGACGATGAAATCGGGCCGGATTCCTGTCTCGATCATCGCCTTGACGATCGCCATGAACTCCCAGGGGTGGCCGACGCACAGCTTGAACCCGACCGGCTTGCCGCCCGACAGATCCCGGAGCCGCGCGATGAAACGCATCATCTCGATGGGCGTGGTGAAGGCCGTATGGCCGGAGGGCGAGACGCAATCCTGCCCGACGGGAACACCGCGCACGGCGGCGATCTCGGGGGTCACCTTGGCGCCGGGCAGGATGCCGCCATGCCCCGGCTTGGCACCCTGGCTGAGCTTGATCTCGATCATCCGCACCTGCGGCTCGGCGGCCTGCGCTGCAAACCGCTCGGGGTCAAACGCCCCCTCGGCGGTGCGGCAGCCGAAATAGCCGCTGCCAATCTCCCAGACGAGATCACCGCCATGTTCGCGATGATAGGCGCTGATCCCGCCCTCGCCGCTATCCTGATAGAAACCGCCCAGCCGCGCGCCCCGATTGAGCGCCCGGATCGCATTGGCACTGAGCGACCCGAAACTCATCGCCGAGATATTGAAGCGCGATGCCGAATAGGGCTGTGCACATTGATCATTCCCGATCCGCACCCGGAAGGTCGCAGGGTCCGCCACCGGCACCGGCCGGATCGAGGGGCTGATAAATTCATAGCCATCGCGATAAACGTCGAGCAGCGTCCCGAAGGCCCGCTCGCTGCTTTCTCCCTTCGCGCGGGCATAGACCAATGAGCGCTGGCTGCGCGAAAACGGCGTCTGGTCCTCATCGCCCTCGATCAGATATTGGCGGATTTCCGGCCTGATCCACTCGATCAGCCAGCGGACATTGCCGATCACCGGATAGTTGCGGCGCACCGAATGCCGCGTCTGCAGCAGGTCGAACAGCCCCAGCGCCACCAGCGCGATCGCCAGCAGCGCCAGGGGCCACAGGCCCGGTCGCCAGGCCAGCGCGGCCAGCAGCCCGATGGCGGCTACGACAGACAGGGCAAACATGCTAAAACGACTGAGGCGCACGGCGCATTCCTTCTTGGGAGGCGAACCTGCACCTCGATGGACATTCGGCAGGCAGGATGGAAAGCGGCACGCCGCCCCGCCCAGACCGCCTGCGCGATGGAACCGTGGCCATAAGTCAAAAGCGGCGAGCACTCAAATCGCGACGCAAGCTGACGAGCATCGCGTATTGAAGCGGCCTGTCCCGGGCCAGCGACCGCACCTTCCTGCAAAAGCCGCCGCTGCCCCGATCCGTTCCGGGGGCCCTTCGCCCACCGGGCTTCCCACACGCGCTACAGTTTGATTATAGCAAGGCCGTGCCCCGGATTCAGATCACCCGCGCGATCAGCATCGACGAAAGCGAGCTAGCCGAAAGCGCGACGCGTGCTTCCGGCGCGGGCGGACAGCATGTGAACACCACGGATAGCGCCGTTATCCTGCGCTTCGATGTCGCCGCGTCCCCCTCACTGCCGGAGGCGGTGAAAAAGCGCCTTGTCGAACTGGCCGGCTCGCGCATCACCAATGATGGTGTCCTGATCCTGAGAAGCGAGGGGTCGCGCTCACAGTTCGAGAATAAGCGCGAGGTCAGGGAACGGCTGACTGCTCTCATCCGCGAGGCGACGTTCATTCCCAAAAAGCGCAAGCCGACCAAGCCGACCAAGGCGTCGAACACCCGCCGGGTCGATGCCAAGACCCGCCGCGCCACTGTGAAAGCGGGGCGGGGGAAATGGCAGGAATAAACCATCCGGCGCAGCGCGGCGCAGGCTGCTCAATCGATCACGATTCGGGATGCTTTATCTGGATGACGTCCACAGGCAGGGCGGCCACCACTGAAGGGGAGCAGGCCGCGCCGGCCGAGCTCGAAAAGCAGGAAGTTATCCAGTAACAGCGCCGCCAGCCGGGTGCCGATGCCTGTCAAACGCTGATCGTGCGCCTGCGGGCAGCATGGCGGATGACCTGCGCGGCCCACCCTGCCGACGTCCGCCCGCCCGACCAACACCGGTCCGGCGAGCGGCCCGTGTCATTCGCCGACAAGGTCCCGCAGCTTCGCCATCATCTTCTGGATGCGCTCGGCCGCTTCGGTGAACGTCGCCACATCGGCGCGATTATTGTTGCCGCGCGCTTCCTTGGCCGCCTCGACATAGCCTTCCAGATCGACTTCGAGAGCGTCGATCAGGATTTCGATTTCATCTTCGGTGAGCGTGAGCTTGATCGCGCCTGACATGATCTTTCCTGATTTTGGGGGAGGGAATGGCCCGGCCCTACGCGAAGGGCCAGCCTCAACGCAACCACCATGATATGGCCGGGGGCAGCCGCCCGGCCAGTCCCGAGCCCGCCGGGATGGACGCTGGCGCGAGGCCGCCGCACGCCCTACATCAGCGCCATGCACAGCTTCACCCCCATCGCCACGGACGATCAATCCCAGCTCTATGCCGATCTTCGTGCCGCCGCCGGCGCGCTCGTCGCGGGGGAACCGGACCCGATCGCCAACATGGCCAATGTCGCCGCGCTCATCTGGCAATATCTGCCCGGTCTCAACTGGGCGGGCTTTTATCGGCTGGTCGATGATGAACTGGTGCTCGGCCCCTTTCAGGGCAAGCCCGCCTGCATCCGCATCCCGCTCGGTGCCGGCGTCTGCGGAACCGCCGCCGCCGCGCGCGAGACCCGGCGCGTCCATGACGTCACCGCTTTCCCCGGCCATATCGCCTGCGATGCGGCATCCGCGTCAGAACTCGTCGTGCCCATCGTCCATGGCGGGCGGCTCATCGGCGTGCTGGATCTCGATAGTCCCGCTATCGGCCGCTTCGACGAGGGCGATGCCGCGGGTCTGGAGGCTCTGGTCGCCGCCATCGCGCCGGCTCTGGCGGGGTAGCCATGCGCGCCCCCCCTCAAAACCGCGCCTTGTCCTGCGCTATTTGAACAGCCGCCCGGCCGGATCGCGGACCAGCCCCGGCTTGTCCCCTATGGCCGCATCCACCGGCACCGCCGCCGGATCGAACCGCTCCCAGCCGGCACGGCCGAGCTTCTCGATCGGGTGGTAGCGGACCTTGTAATTCATCCGATCGGACCCCGCGACCCAATAGCCCAGATAGACATAGGGCAGGCCCGCGCGCTGGGCGCGCATCACATGATCGACGATGATGAAACTGCCGAGCCCCAGTCGCTCCGGACAATCCGGCTCGAAGAAGCTGTAGATCATCGAGAGCCCGTCGCACTGCTTGTCGGTCAGGCAGGCGCCGACCAGCCGCCCCGGACGGCCATCCTCATCCGGCTCGCGATATTCGATGACATAGGTCTCGACCGGTGTCTGCTCGACCATGTCGGCGAAATCCATCTCGTCCATCTCGGCCATGCCGCCGCTTGGATGGCGCGCGCCGAGATAACGCTGGAGCAGCACAAACTGATCATCCGTCGACCATGGCTTGCAAGCCCTTACGACCAGATCATCGTTGCGGCGCATCAGCCGGCGCTGGGTGGCGTTGGGCTTGAACTCGCTGGCGACGATCCGCACCGAGACGCATGCCGTGCAATCGACGCAGCTCGGCCGATAAGCGACATTCTGGCTGCGCCGAAAGCCGATCCGGCCAAGCGCATCGTTCAGCTCGGAAGCATGCTCGCCGGCCAGTTCAGTGAACACTTTGCGCTCCGTGCGCCCCGGCAGATAGGGGCAGGGACCAGCATTTGTCATGAAAAACCGCGGAAAACGGAATGCTACGCTCACATCGTCTCCAAGTGGCCGTGCGCGCGGCCCAAGACTCGCAGGACATGGACTATGCCCATAACCAGCCAGTGTGAAAAGATGATTTACTCTGAATGAGACGGCTCGCGCCCCCGCTTTTACCGGGCCTCAGCCGATCCACCAGCGCAGGAGCAACGAGACCCCGCCCAGCGCCAGCACACCGCCGGCATAGATGAGCGTGAACCAGCCGAAGCGGCGCAGCGGCCCCGCGCGCGGGCTCATGAATGATAGCCGCCGGCGCCGACCTTGCCGCGAAACACCCAATAGGCCCAGCCGGTATAGGTCAGGATAATCGGCACCATGATAACCGCGCCGACCAGCATGAAGAGCTGGCTACTATGCGGTGCGGCGGCCTCCCAGATCGTCACGCGCGCGGGGATCACGTCCGGCCAGATGGAGACGCCGAGCCCGACGATGCACAGCGCGAACAGGCCGAGCACCCAGAAGAACGGCCCGGCATGCTGGCGCCGCGCGAGGCTGCGGAAGAACAGCGCGCTCACGATCAGCGTCGCCAGCGGCACCTGCGCTGTGGCCAGCACGCCCGGCCAGGCGAGCCAGCGCTGGTGATATTGCGCCTCCAGCCGCAGCGTCGCGAGGCTGACCAGCGCGATGACGACGAGCAGGGCGATGCCCAGCCGTCTGGCATGGTGATAGGCCTTGTCCTGAAGCGCCCCTTCCGTCTTCCAGATCAGCCAGCAGGCGCCGAGCAGGCTATAACCCACCACAAGGCCCAGCCCGGTGAGGAGGCTGAATGGCGAGAGCCACTCCCACCAGCCGCCGGCATAGACGCGGCCTTCCACCGTGATGCCTTGCAGCAGCGCACCCAGCGTCACGCCCTGCGCGAAGGTGGCGACGGTGGAGCCGAGCGTGAAGGAAAAGTCCCACAGCGCGCGGTGGCCGGGGTCGCGCCAGCGGAACTCGAAGGCCACGCCGCGCAGGATGAGCGCGAGCAGCATCGCGATGAGCGGCGCGTAGAGGGCCGGCAGGATGATCGCATAGGCCAGCGGGAACGCCGCCATCAGCCCGCCGCCGCCCAGCACCAGCCAGGTCTCGTTGCCGTCCCACACGGGTGCGACGCTGTTCATCGCGGTGTCCCGCTCCTCGCCCACGGCGAAGCGCGGGAAGAGAATGCCGATCCCGAGATCGAAGCCGTCCATGACGACATAGGCGACGATGGCGAAGCCGATGATCCCGGCCCAGATGACGGTAAGGTCGATCATCGCGCGTCTCCTATGCCCATCGCTTGCGCGGGCGTGATGCCGGCCGAGCGGATCGGCAGGCCGTCCAGCCCGGCTTCATGCACATCGGGCGCGCGGTGCATCAGCCGCAGCAGATACCAGATGCCGACGCCGAACACCGCGAAATAGGTGACGACGAACGCGGTGAGCGAGGCCGCGACGGCCGGCGCGGCAAGCGGCGAGGCGCTGTCTGCGGTGCGCAGCAGGCCATAGACGGTGAAGGGCTGGCGCCCCACCTCGGTCACGACCCAGCCGGCGATGACCGCGACGAAGCCGGAGGGGCCAAGGACCACGGCCGCGCGGTGCAGCATCGGCCAGTCATACAGCCGCCGCCGCCAACGCGCGATGAGGCTCCAGAGCCCGAGAATCAGCATCGCCACGCCAAGCCCGACCATGATGCGGAAGGCCCAGAAGACGATGCCGACCGGCGGCTGATCCGCCTTCGGCACCGTATCGAGGCCGGCGAGCGGGGCATTGAGATCATGCTTGAGGATGAGCGAGGAGGCCTTGGGGATCGACAGCGCATAATCGACCCGCTGCTCCGCGCTGTTGGGGAGGCCGAACAGGATCAGCGGCGCGCCGTGCGGATGGCTCTGATAATGGCCTTCCATCGCCATCACCTTGACCGGCTGATGGTCCAGCGTGTTGAGCCCGTGCAGATCGCCGACGAAAATCTGAATCGGCGTGACGAGCGCCGCCATCCACATCGCCATGGAGAACATGGTGCGCGCGCCGGGATTATCCTTGTCGCGCAGCAGATGCCAGGCCCCGACCCCGCCGACCGCGAAGGCGGTGGTGAGAAACGCGGCGATGGTGGTGTGGACGAGACGGTAGGGGAAACTGGGGTTGAAGATGATCGCCCACCAGCTCGGGCCGGGCACGAACTGGCCGTTGGCCGCAATCTCATAGCCGGTCGGCGTCTGCATCCAGCTATTGGCCGAGAGGATCCAGAAGGCGGAAATGAGCGTGCCCAGCGCCACCGCGCAGGTGGCCATGAAATGCAGCTTGTGGCCCACCTTGTTCAGCCCGAACAGCATGACGCCGAGAAAGCCCGCCTCCAGGAAGAAAGCGGTAAGCACTTCATAGGCCATGAGCGGCCCGATGACCGAACCCGCCCTGTCCGAGAAGACCGACCAGTTGGTGCCGAACTGGTAGGACATCACCACGCCGGAGACGACGCCCATGGCGAAGACGATCGCGAAGATCTTCACCCAGTAGCGGAAGAGATTGGCATAGACCGCTTTGCCCGTCGCCAGCCACAGCCCTTCCAGCACCGCGAGGAAACTCGCCAGGCCGATCGAGAAAGCGGGAAACAGGAAATGGAAACTGACCGTGAACGCGAACTGAAGCCGCGCAAGCAGCAGGGCGATATCCTGATCCCAGGCCGACATAGGCGCCTCCCTCCGGCATTGCCGAAACGGGCCACGTCAAGCGGCCCTCCATGGTCCGTCGTGCCTGTGTTCCTGCCATAATCGCAGCCAAACACAAAGCGGAACAGCCCTTCAGCCGATCGAATCAGGCGCCAGTGTGACAATCGTCGAGGCGAGCCGGTCCACTTCCGCCCGATCATGGCTCACATAGAGGATGGGCAGCGCCAGTTCGTCGCGCACGCGCTCGATCACCTGCATGATGTCGTCGCGCCGGGCCATGTCGAGCGAGGCCAGCGGCTCGTCCATCAGCAGAAAGCGCGGGCCGCTGAGCAGCGCCCGGCCGATGGCGACGCGCTGCGCCTCCCCGCCCGAGAGCGTGCGCGGCCAGCGCGCCAGCAAATGCGCAATGCCAAGGAAATCCACCGCCTCGTCCAGCGTCATCCAGCGATGGTCTGGCGCGGCGAGTCGCCAGCCATAAAGAAGGTTGTCGCGCACCCGGCGGTGCGGAAACAGCCGGCCATCCTGAAAGACATAGCCCGCGCGGCGGCGATCGGGCAGCAGGTCGATCCGCGCCGCGCTGTCGAACAGCGTCTCGCCGGCGACGATGATCCGCCCGCGGTCCGGGCGCAGCAGGCCGGCGACCATGTTCAGCACCGAGCTCTTGCCGGCGCCGGAGGGGCCGAACAAGGCCGTGAGACCCGCCGCGCTCGACAGGGTGAGGGCGACATGCGCATCGCCCAACTGCCGCTCGACGGCGATCTCAAAGGACATGGCCGCCCTTTCCATAGCCCGCGCGGCGCGCCAGCAGTTCGGAGGCAAGCAGTGCACCGAGCGAGAGCAGCACGGCGATGATGGCAAGACGCGTCACCACCGTCTCATTGCCCGGTATCTGCAATGCGCCGTAGATCGCCAGCGGGATGGTGCGCGTCTCGCCGGGAATATTGGAGACGAAGGTGATCGTCGCGCCGAATTCGCCGATCGAGCGGGCGAACCCCAACACCGCGCCGGCGAGCAGCCCCGGCGTGGCGAGCGGCAGGGTGATCGAGAGGAACACCCGCGCCGGCGAGGCGCCGAGCGTGCGCGCCGCCCCTTCCAGCCGCCGGTCGACCGCCTCGATGGAGAGGCGCATCGCGCGCACCATCAGCGGCAGCGCCATCACGGCGGCGGCGAGCGCGGCGCCGGTCCAGCGGAACATCAGGCTGACCCCGAACCAGTCGGTCAGCCAGCGCCCCATCGGACCGTTATTGCCGAAGGCGATGAGCAGCAGCCAGCCGGTGACGACCGGAGGCAACACCAGCGGCAGATGGACCAGCGCATCGAGCAGCAGCTTGCCGGGGAAACGCCCGCGCGCCAGCAGCCAGGCCAGGCCGAAGGCGAGCGGCATCGTCGCCAGCACGGCGACGCCGCTGACCTTGAGCGAGAGCAGGATGATGCCCCATTCCTCAGCGGTCATGGGCGGGGTCCGCCATGGAGCCGGCGCATGTCATGGATCGCCGTGCCTCGCCGATATCCGGCTGTCGCGGGCGATTGATCCTCGCCCCTGCTGACCAGGGTCAAGGAGGGGCGCCCATGTTGCAGCGGCACGCGCCCGGCCAGCATGGCGCTCCGGCCCGGCGCCTGACCGGCCCAGCCGCTGCCCTGTCGGCCCCGTCACCCTCACCGCACCGAAAAACCGCGCCGGGCGAAGATCGCCTTGCCCTCGCGGGAGAGCAGGAAACGGCGAAAGGCCTCGGTGTCCGGGTTGGTCGCGGTCTTGAGCGTGGCGATCGGGTAAGTGATCGGCGGGTGGCTGCTGGCCGGGAAGGTGCCCACCACGCGGACCTTGGCCGATGCCGCCGCATCCGTCGCATAGACGATGCCCAGTGGCGCCTCGCCGCGCTCGACCAGCACCAGCGCCGCACGGACATTTTCCGCGCGGGCAACCCGACTCTTCACGCCGTCCCAGACGCCAAGACTGGTGAGCGCCGCGGCGCCATATTTGCCGGCGGGCACCGCATCGGGATCAGCCATCGCCAGCCGGCCGTTGCCGAGCGCGCGCGCGAGCGGAAAGTTCCGGCCTATTGAAAGCGCCACGCGGCTGCCGGCCGGGGCGATGAGCACCAGCCGGTTGGCGAGGAAATCCGCGCGCGTGCCGGGCCGGATCAGCCCCTTGTGCGCGACATGGTCCATCCATTCCTCATCGGCAGAGACGAAGAGATCGGCCGGGGCGCCCGCCTCGATTTGCCGGGCGAGCGCCGAGGAGGCCGCGAAGGAGAGCACGGGCCGATCGTGACGGCGCGCCGTCCAGGCGTTGGCCGCGTCGGTCATCGCCTCCTGCAAGCTGGCCGCAGCGAGGACGAGCGGCCCCTTCGCGATGGCTCGCGCGGGCGCCAGCATGAGCAGACAGGCGGACAGAGCGAGAAGCAGGAAGCGAAGGGCAAGGCGCATGGTGGATCCGGACATGGCTGTAGCGCGCGATATACAGCAATCGCCTGCGTCGGCAAATCCTCCCGCTCAGGCCTTCTGACTGGCGCGCGGCTCCGGGCGCATCGCGGCTGCCAGCGCCGCATGGGCGGGGCAATCGGACGCCAGATTCAGCCGCGCCTGCAACGCGCGATAATCCGCCAGCACCGTCTCGCCCAGCGCGGTGACGCGCGCGCCGCCGCCATGCGAGCTGCCCGGCGAGGTCGCCACCAGCGGCTCATGCCAGCAGCGGTTCATCACATCGACCAGCATCCAGGCGCGGCGATAGCTCATGGTCATGGCGCGGCCGGCGGCGGAAATGGAGCCATGCACCCGGATCGCATCGAGCAGGTCCGCCTTGCCCGGCCCCATGGCGATCTCATCGCCGCACATGAGCTGGATCTTGAGCCTGATTTTCGTCGTGCCGGTCATGGCGCGATCTTATGCCGCCCCGCCCCCTTCACGCAATGGGGCGCAATCGGCCGGATCAGGCCAGTTCGACCGGCTGCGCATCGAACCCGCCCTGCGCGAGCGCCACCATCAGCCGCTGGAGATGCGCCTCGTCGCGCGTCTCGCACTCGATATCGGTGATGAGGCCCTTGGCCGGCAGCGAGGTGAACACGCGCTGGTGATAAACCTCGATGATGTTGACCTGCTGCTCGTGAAAGATGCGCGAGACCTGATAGAGCGCGCCCGGCCGGTCCTGCAGGCGGATGCGCAGGCGGGCAAGGCGGCCGGAACGGGCAAGATCGCGCAGCAGCACATTGGCGAGCAGCCGCGTGTCGATATTGCCCCCGGTCAGGACAAGGCCGACCGTCCGCCCGGCGAACATCGCCTTATGCTCCATCAGCGCGGCAAGGCCAGCCGCGCCGGCGCCTTCCACGACGGTCTTCTCGATCTGGAGCAGCAGGCTCACCGCCTGCTCCAGCGCCCGCTCGGTCACCAGCACCACATCATTGACCAATGCCTTGACGATGCTGCGGGTGATCCGCCCCGGCTCCTTGACCGCGATGCCTTCCGCCAGCGTATCGCCATCGCACGGCAGGTTCGCGCCCTTGATGACGTCATACATCGACGGATACAACTCCGCCTGCACGCCGATCAGCGCGATGTCCGGCTTGATCGCGCGCGCGGCCGTGCCCATGCCGGAGAACAGGCCGCCGCCGCCGATCGGGATGACCAGCGTGTCGATATCCGGCGCATCTTCCAGCATTTCCAGCGCAACGGTGCCTTGCCCGGCGATGATGTCCGGCTGGTCGAAGGGATGGACGAAGGTCATGCCGCGCTCGGCTTCCAGTTGGCGGGCATGGGCAAAGGCCTCGTCAAACGTCTCGCCGAACAGCACGACGGTCGCGCCGTGGCCCTCGGTCTGCATCACCTTCACCGTGGGGGTGGTGGTAGGCATGACGATGGTGACCGGCAGGCCGAGCCGCGCGCCATGATAGGCCAGCCCCTGCGCATGATTGCCGGCGGAGGCGGCGATGACGCCCCTGGCCCGCGCCGCGTCGTCCAGCAACAACAGGCGGTTGAGCGCGCCGCGCTCCTTATAGGCCGCAGTAAACTGGTGGTTCTCGAACTTGAGATAAACGGTCGCGCCGGTCAGCTGCGACAGCGTCTGGCTGATCATGGTCGGCGTGCGCTGGATCGACCCGTTAATTCGCGCCCGCGCCGCCCGGATATCGGCGATGGTGACGGGCAGTGTCTCATTCTGCACCGCCGGGGGCGAAAGCTCGTCGATCTTGTTCATGGGGCCCCCTATCCCATCTGGCGCTGCGAGAAAACACACTCTATGCCGCATCCATGGCAAAAATTGCGTTTATCGGACTGGGCGTGATGGGCGCGCCAATGGCGGGGCACCTCATCGCAGCCGGTCATGAGCTGGCAGTGTTCAACCGGTCGATGGGCAAGACCCAGGCCTGGGTGGAGCGCTATGGCGGCGAGGCGGCGGTCAGCCCGGCGCAGGCCGCGCAGGAAGCCGACATCGTGCTCAGCTGCGTGGGCAATGATGCGGACCTCGAAGCGATCACCATCGGCCGCGATGGTGCCTTCCGCACCATGCGCGCGGGCAGCCTGTTCATCGACCACACCACGGTCTCGGCGCAGATCGCGCGGCAACTGGCGCTGGAGGCGGAGAGCCGCGGCCTGCATTTCGTCGATGCGCCGGTCTCGGGCGGGCAATCCGGCGCGGAAGCGGGCACGCTCTCCATCATGTGCGGCGGCAGCGCAGCGGCGATGGACGCCGCGCGGCTGGTGATGCAGGCCTATGCCGCGCGCATCGTCCATTGCGGCGAGGCGGGCACGGGCCAGACCACCAAGATGGTCAACCAGATCTGCATCGCCGGGCTGCTGCAGGGCCTCTCCGAAGGACTGCGCTTCGCCCAGAGCGCGGGACTGGACCTCGACACCGTGCATGAGGCGATTTCCGGCGGCGCGGCGCAAAGCTGGCAGCTGGACAATCGCTGGGCCACCATGGCGCAGGACCGGTTTGATTTCGGCTTTGCCATCGAGTGGATGCGTAAGGATCTGGGCCTGGCGCTCGATGAGGCGCGCACAATCGGCGCGGCGTTGCCGGTCACCGCGCTGGTCGATCAATTTTATGCCGAGGTCACAGCCATGGGAGGCGGGCGGCAGGACACCAGCGCGCTGGTCAGGCGTTTGCCCAAAGCATGATCGTTCCTCGCAAGGTGCCCCACTCATTGCGCGCGCTGCTCCTCGCCCTGCTGGCCAGCGCCGCGCCGGCCGGAGCGAGCGGCCTCATCGACAATGTGAATGGCCTCACCGTCGATGAAAGCGGCGACCTCGTCCATTTCACCGGCCTGCTGATCGACAGCGATGGCCGCGTCGAGAAGCGTCTCAAGCGCGGTGACAAGCGCCCCGACCGGCCCGATTTCCGCTATGACGGCAAGGGCCGCACGCTCATCCCCGGCCTGATCGACGCGCATGGCGATGTGATGGCGCTGGGCTTCGCCACGCTCAACCTCGACCTTGCCGACACGGGTTCGCTCGATGAGGCGAAGGCGAAGATCGCCGCCTATGCCGCCGCCAATGCCGGGCGGCCATGGATCATCGGCCGGGGCTGGGATCAGGAGGCATGGGGCCTTGGCCGCTTCCCCACCGCCGCCGATCTGGCCGGGCTCGCCGGCGGACGCCCGATCTGGCTGGTCGCCGCGAATGGCGATGCCGGCTGGGCGAATGACGCCGCGCTGATCGCCGGCAAGATCACCCCCGCCAGCAAGGCGCCGGCGGGCGGGCGCATCCTCATGGCTGGCGGCAAGCCCGGCGGGGTGCTTGTCGGCACCGCCATGGCGCTCATGGACGCGGCTTTGCCCAGGCCGCAGCCCAAGGATTATGACGCCGCGCTGCTGAAGGCGCAGGATATGCTGCTGGCACGCGGCGTGACCGCCATTGCCGACATCGGCACATCGATCGAGGCATGGCAGGCCTATCGCCGCGCCGGTGACCGCGGCGCGCTACGTGTCCGCATCATGGGGTATGCCGCCGGCATGGAGCAGGCCACGCTGATCGCCGGCCCCGGCCCGACACCATGGCTTTATGATGACCGGTTGCGCCTTGGCGGCGTCGCCCTCACCCTCGATGGCGGGCTGCGCGCGCGCGCGGCGTGGCTCAAGGCGGCCTATGCCGATGCGCCGGGCGACACCGGCCTGCCGCGCCTCACGGCCGCGCAATTGCGCAACCAGATGAGCCGCGCGGCCATGGACGGGTTCCAGCTCGCCGTGAATGCGACGGGCGACCGGGCCAATGCCGAAGTCCTCGACGCCATCGACGAACTGGCCGAAACCTACAAGGGCGACCGGCGCTGGCGGATCGATCATGCCCGGATCGTGAACCCCGCCGACCGGCCCCGGTTCGGCCATCATGGCATCCGCGCGGTCATGGCGCCGCAGCAGGGCGCGGCCGATCGGGCCATGGTCACCGCGCGCCTCGGGCCGGATCGGCTGGACAGCGCCGATGCCTGGCGCGCCATGCTGGATGAGAAGGCCTTGCTGGCCTTCGGCTCGTCGGGCCCGCTGGCCCCGGCGGCGCCCTTCGCGGGCATCGCCGCCGCGATCACCAGACCGGACGAACCGGCGCAGCGCGTCAAGCTGAGCGACGGTTTGCGGGCCTATGGCTGGGGCGCGGCCCATGCCGGTTTCGCCGAGCAACGCTTCGGCAACCTGGCACCGGGCCAGCGCGCCGATTTCCTGATCGTGGACCGCGATATCGAACTGGCCCGCCCGGCCGACCTGCCGGCCACCCGGATCGTCGAGCTGTGGATCGGCGGCCAGCGCGTGCTGGCCAATGTCGTGGCGGAGCCATCCGGCCGCGCGGGCGAGCCCGATGCCATCGGCCCGCGAAATTGACGGCAAGCCCGGCTTTAAGGGAACAAAATGCGCGGCGCAGGCTTATAGGATCATGCGGCCCGGCACGCCCGACTCATCGGGTGACACCGGCCAGCTTGCCGATAGGTGGAAGGAAGATGGACGGATGACCGCGACCAGACTCGCCACAAAATATGTCGAGAAACCATGGGGCCGGACCGATCTTCCCGGCTTTTTCCCGGATGGCGGCGGCCGGCAGATCGGCGAAATATGGTTTGAGGGGCCGGGTGATCGCCACCCGCCGCTGCTGGTCAAATATATCTTCACCAACGAGCGGCTCTCGATTCAGGTCCACCCTAATGATGCCCAGGGCCGCGCGCGCGGCCTGCCCGGCGGCAAGAGCGAATGCTGGCTGATCCTCGATACGCAGCCCGGCGCGACACTCGGCCTCGGCACCACCGAACCGCTCGATGCCGCGACGCTGCGCGCGGCCGCCATGGATGGCCGGATCGAACAGCTGATGGACTGGAAACCCGTGAAGCCGGGCGATTTCTATTATGTCCCCGCCGGCACCGTCCATGCCATCGGCGCGGGCGTGGCGCTGATCGAGGTCCAGCAGAATATCGACGTGACCTACCGGCTCTATGACTATGGCCGGCCGCGCGAACTGCATCTCGATGACGGCGTCGCGGTGAGCCGGCCGGAGCCATACCGCCGCCCCCCGATACATGTCGCGGGGCGTGAAGCGGCAACCCTGCTGGACCGGGATGAGGCGCCCTTCGCCCTGAAGCTGGAGAGCTTTGCCCCCGGCACGCGCGGGCTCGGCGATGCGGGGGGGCAGAGCTGGTTCATCCCGCTGGACGGCGCAGGCACGCTCGATGGCCAGCCATGGGCGGCCGGGCAATGCTGGCTGATCGACGACACCGCCGCGCTCGCCGTCACGGCGGCCAGCCGGGCGATGATCGCCACCTGCTGATCCGCAGAGCGCTGTTCGGCGCCGAGGAGGGGCGGTCGTCCGCCCATATGCCCGTCCAGGGACGGCCTGTTGCGCTTCGGCTGCTATGCGCCGGCCTGATCACCAAGACCGCCAGCGGGCCGCCTGCCCTCCAACTCGACCGGACCATCCTGGCGGTCGGCTCGGGGGCCAGGCCGCTGCGGCGAGGCTCTGCCCCTCCAGCGCGGCGTTGTTCGTCCGTCACGGGCGCCCGGTCAACGCCAATGCCCGATGCGCCACACGGCCCCGGCCAGAGCCAGAGCGGCGTTGCTCCGGACGCTCAAGACAGAACGGATCGCCAGCCTTAGGCCGGCGATCCGCTGCACCCGGACAATCGGGTATCAAGGCATGATCCGATCCGACCGATCGGATCATGCCCTGTCATTATTGCGCTGCCGGATCGCGGTCGAAAGGCATGGCGAAGCGCTCGCGCGAATCGACTTCATCCGCAGGCACCCGGCCCGCCGCCCGATCGGCGCGGTGCGCGCGCGAGGCGGTGACATAGTTGCGCAACTGCACATTGCCCTCATGGCAGGCATATTCGTAAAATTCGTAGCTATCGTCCCGATCCCAGTTGAAGCGGGCCGTCCACGGCTTGGTGAACACCTCGGGATCATCATAAGTGATCTCATAGGTGATCGTGTTCGCGTCGGTCATCGTCAGCCGCTCGGTGGTCTTCGCCTTCGCGCTGGTCGGGATGGTGTTGAACGGCGGCACGGCCTGCGTCGCCATGTTGACAGGCGAGGCCGCGCGCTTGTTCAGATCATGCGTCACGCTGTCGCCGGACTTAATGTTGGTCGTCTCGATGACCAGCGTCTTGCCCTCCCAATGGCCGCGGCTGAAGCCCATCCAGGCCTCGTCGACCGCGGGCGGCGGCGGCACGTTGCCGATCGGGATCACCCGCTCGCCCAGCATTTCAAGATGGATCACCACATAGCCCGGCGACTGGAAAATCCGGATGCCATTATTGTAGCGGAACGGGAACATCGAGGCCGGGAAACCGCGCGAGACGCAGCGATCCCAGCTGTCGAAATCGGCCGGGCTGTCATATTCCTGACCCGGCACCCAGCCGGAGCGCCCGGCCTTGTAGAGCGCCTCGCCCTGCGGCGTCAGCGGCGGCAACTGGCCGTCGACCGGGCTCACCAGCATCGAGGTGCGATGACCGAAGGTGGATTTCTGCACCCAGTCGCTCAGCCCCTGCGTGCCGGCGGCATTCACGCCCTTGTCATTGCTGAAATTGCCATCGGACCTTTTCGCCGCCTCCAGCCGCTTGGCGAACTCCGCATCCGTCACATAGAAGCGGTTGCCATAGACGGCCGGCCGCTGGAACAGGATCTTGATGGCGTTGATATTCTCGATCGGGAAGGTCCCGCGAAAATCATAGTCGCCCCATGGCGTCTTGTTCGGCGTGTAGTCGGTCGGCACCGGTGGCAACACCGTCAGATCGGCCGGCCGGGGCTGCGCCATGGCGCTGGTGGCGCCGACTAGAAGGGCCGCGACGGCGGCCATGGCGGAAGCGGTGGTGGCGATACGTGCTGCAAAACCGTGATGCCGCATTGGGTGGGCTCCTTTTCCCCGATGTTTTCTCGCTGGTTGTCTATATCCATTTCCCGGGTCAGGCCAGAGCTTTCCGCCCCGACCCGGCGCCTGCCCCTGTGCGTCGAGGCCAGACTGACTCCGCGCTCGGCCCGCCGTCACCATCCCGCCATGCCGGACTTTATCAATGATACGCACCCGGGTAGCGACTGCCCGCTCCACGCCCCAAGCGATCATCCCGCTGGCGCTGCCTCGGCCTTGCGCTTATGCCGGACGCCGTTTGACACTGATCCGCAAAGAGGATGCGATGGCGAAAGACAACAAGATCATCTTTTACGATCTGGCCCTGGCCAGCGGAGCCACGATCAGCCCATTCGTCTGGGCCACCAAATATGCAATCGCCCACAAGGGGTTCGAGCTGGATATCGTGCCCGGCGGCTTCACCGGCATTCCGGAGCGCACCGGCGGCAAGACCGAGCGACTGCCCGCCATCGTGGATGACGGCAAATGGGTGCTCGATAGCTGGCTGATCGCCGAATATCTCGACGAGACCTATCCCGATCGCCCGACGCTGATCGGCCATCCCAGCGTCAAGGCGCTTACCCAGGCGATGGAAGGCTGGCTGTGGCAGACCGCGATCAGCCCGTGGATGACCTGCTTCATCAAGCAATATCGCGATCGCTCGCTGCCGCAGGACCACGCCTATGTGACCGAATCGCGCGAGCGCATGTTCGGCCGCAAGATCGAGGATATCATCGTGGGCCGTGAGGATCGGCTGCCCAAGGTGCCGCCGACGCTGCAACTGATGCGCAACGTGCTCGCGCAGAATAAATGGTTCGGTGGGGATACGCCCAACTATGCGGATTATCGCCTGCTCGCCATTTTCCTGTTCACCGCCTCGGTGGCGGACACGCCGGTGCTGACCGATGATGATCCGCTGCGCGACTGGATCGAGCGCGGGTTCGATCTTTATGGCGGGCTTGGCCGGCACCCCGGCCTCTCGCCGATTTTCGGCCTGCAACTGCGCGAGGGCGACCCCGAGCCGTTCGTCAAGGGCGGGGTCGGCGGCGGCCTCCACAGCCGCAACACCGGCCCGCAATCGACGGCCGCCGAGACCGCGCGCATGAAGGGACAGACCGCGCCGGCCTGACGCCGCCGCGCTTGTGCGCGCCATCGCGCCAGCCAGACGCCCGGCTACCTTGTGTCGCCGGGCGTTCTGCCATTGGTGAAGGCGCCATGGTCAGCGCCGCAGCAAGCGGACAATTGCGACACTTTGATACAAACTTCGCCTGTTCGGACAAAGTCGCGTGACAAGTCCCCCCTATAACGGTCCTCAGCACTTCTCCCACAGTGCTTGAAACCGCACTTTTCCCACAGTGCCCAAGTTTCTCCTACGACCACGGCCCCCTCCCCTCGCAAGAGACGGAGGGGGTTCCCTTTTGGGACGTCCGGAACCCGCCGGCGCCTCGGTCAGCCGGCCGTCCAGCCCCCGTCCACGCTCAAATTCGCGCCGGTGATATTGCTCGCCGCATCCGAGCAGAGGAACAGCGCGATGGCCGCGACCTGCTCCGGCGTCACGAACTGCTTGGTCGGCTGGCCCGCGAGCAGCACATCATTGATGACCTGCTCGCGCGTCATCCCCCGCGCCTTCATCGTATCGGGGATCTGGTTCTCGACGAGCGGCGTCCAGACATAGCCGGGCGAGATGCAGTTGGCGGTGACGCCAAAGGTCGCCAGCTCCAGCGCGATCGTCTTGGTGAGACCGGCAAGGCCATGCTTGGCGGTCACATAGGCGCTCTTGAACGGCGAGGCGACGAGCGAATGCGCCGACGCGGTCTGGATGATCCGGCCCCATTTGCGCTGCTTCATATACGGCACGGCCAGCCGGCTCGTGTGGAACGCCGCGCTCAGGTTGAGGGCGATGATGAGGTTCCACTGATCGACCGGGAAATCCTCCACCGGCGCGACATGCTGCACGCCGGCATTGTTGATGAGGATATCGACGCCGCCAAACGCTGCCGCGGCCGCCTCCATCATCGCCTCGATCTGGTCGACCTTGGTGAGATCATGCCCGCTATAGATCGCCTTGCCGCCGCTCGCGGCCGCCAGCGCGGCGCGCTCCGCCTCGATCGCCGCCGGATCGCCAAAACCGTTGATGACGAGGTTCGCACCCTGCGCCGCCAGCGCCTTGGCATAGGCAAGGCCGATGCCGGAGGTCGACCCGGTCACGAGCGCGGTCCTGCCCTGAAGGGGGGAGGTCTGGGTCATGCTTGCTTCTCCTTGATTTGGTCCCCGTTGGCGAGATCGAAGGAGGCGCTGCGGCCGCTGATGACATTCTGCGCAATCAGCTGGTTGCCCTTGCGGATGACCGCAGACACCGCCTCGCCGCCCTGCCGCCAGTGATCATGCATGGCCATCCGCGAAAACTCGAAATCGCGCGCGCCGCTTTCCCACGCCCGGCCGCGATAGATGAGGTGGACGATGTTGACCGCCCCCTCCTCGATCATCCCGGCGACGGCCTGCGCCTCCGGCGTGTTCGCCACGTCGGCGGGGAGCGTGTCGAGCAGCGCGCGGATCATCAGATGCTCATGGCGCTGCCGCAGATAGCGATCCGTCACCAGCCGGGTGCGGCTGGAATGCTGCACGTCCTGCTGGCGCGACCAGACCTCGGTCATCTCTCGCGGCAGCGGCCCCTCGGCCGGGAACAGATCGACCTGAAAGATCAGCAAATCCCCTGCCTGATGCTCCAGCACATGGGAGAGCGGCGTGTTGGAGACCAGCCCGCCATCCCAATAATGCCGCCCGTCAATCTCCACCGGCGGCAGGCCGGGCGGCAGCGCACCGGAGGCCATGACATGGCGGGCATCGATCTTGCCCCGCCACTGCGGATCATGATTGTCGAAATAGACGAAATTGCCATTCTCAATATCGACCGCGCCGACCGAAAAGCGAGTCGGGCCGAGATTGAGCCTGTCCCAGTCCACCAGCCGGTCCAGCGTCTCGCGCAGCGGCGAGGTGTCATAATAGCTCAGCGCCTCGGGCGAGCCGGCCGGCGCCATCCAGTTCGGCAGGCCATGAGGCCGGAAGAAGCCGGGAATGCCCCACAGCGCCACCGCGCCCGCCAGCACGAGATGCGCGGCCTCCTGCAGATCATCCATCCCCGGCAGGCAGAAATTGGGCAGCCCGCCGCTCACCAGCTCCCAGAAACTGATGAGTCGCTCGATGCGGTGCTCCGGGGCATTGCCGGCAATCAGCGCGGCATTGACCGCGCCGATGGAAATACCGGCCACCCAGTCGATCTCGATCTCCAGCTGGGCCAGCCGTTCGATCACCCCGGCCTGATAGGCCCCCAGTGCGCCGCCGCCCTGCAGCACCAGCGCCACCTGATCGGGCAGGGGCATCGGCGCATGGCCGCGGCGTGCTGGCTGCTTGGGCAAGTCCATGGTGCACTGCAATAAACCATTTTGCGGGCCGTCGCCACTCTTAGGCGCCATGTAAATTGTCGCCGCGCGCGTTCGGGCCATTTCGCCCTTCCCCTTTTCTTGCCTCCCAGCTTTGCCTAGGGATATCGGCCCGGCTCGCGAGAGGTCGCGACGCGGCGCGCGGAAGGACGGATGCCATGCGGCTCGACGACCAGAAAGAAAGCAGCAATTACGAGATACAGCGCGGCGGCGCCGGCGGCGGCGGCCTTGGGGGCGGCGGCAATATGCTGGGCCTGCTCCTGCCGATGATCGGCAGTCGATTCGGCTGCACCGGCCTCGTGATCGCGCTGGCGGTGATGGCCTTCCTCAACTTCGGCGGCGGCGGCCTGTTCACGAATGACGCAAGCGCCCCGCCGACCCGGCAGGACGCCCCGTCCGCCGGCCAGACGGGCGAACTGAGCGAGATACAGAGCTTTTCGCTCAAGGTCCTGGCGACCACCGAGACGGTCTGGGACGACGTCTTCAAAGAGCATGGCCAGCGCTATACGCCGACCATCCTCTCTTTCTACTCCCAGTCCGGCCGCTCGGGCTGCGGCGCGGCGCAGGCGGCGATGGGCCCCTTCTACTGCCCGCTCGACAAGAAGATCTATCTCGACACCGACTTCTTCACCGAGCTGCGCCAGCGCTTCGGCGCGCCGGGCGACTTCGCCCAGGCCTATGTGATCGCGCATGAAGTCGGCCATCACATCCAGGATCTGGAGGGCACGCTGGCGCAGGTGAACAAGGCGCAGCGCACCGCCAGCCCTGCACAGGCCAATGCCATGCAGGTGAAAGTCGAGTTGCAGGCGGATTGCTATGCCGGCGTCTGGGGCAAGCGCACCGGCCGCATGGAAGCGGGCGACCTGGAGGAAGGCTTGCGTGCGGCGCAGGCGATTGGCGACGATACGCTCCAGCGGCAGGCCGGCCAGCGCCCTATGCCCGACAGCTTCACCCATGGCACGAGCGAGCAGCGCATGACCTGGCTGCGGCGCGGCCTTGAGACTGGCGATCCGGCCGCCTGCGACACATTCGCCACAGCAGGCTGACCATTTAACAGACGGGCCGGCCTCGCCGCGCGCACCGCAAAAGGGCGGCGGCGGCCGAATAGACCGCGCTGCAACATCCATCACGCCGGGCCGCACCGCCGGCCGCACCGCGCCATGCGACGGATGCGCCTGTCCCATGAATCTTTCGTCCTATCGTCACATCGCAATCGCAGCACGATATCCGCGAATCAATCCCGCGCTCGCGAGAAAAATGCATCGCAATCGCCATTCAATCAGGCATAAAATATGGATTCTGTTTTTTATGACCGTTTATCAAAGCAATATATCACGAATGCATTTTTTGCATTTATATTTTCGATCTTCGCAGTTGCAGCAAAATGCCGTCATGGTAACAAGGACCTGCCTTTCAGGCATCCTCTCCTAAGACTCAAATGGGCTGATCTCTCACGGGATCAGCCTTTTTTTTTGCAATGCGATGTCGTATCGATGTGCATCGCGCACGCATGATCAAATCTGGAGAGGGAGCCGCCGGTTAAACCGGCAGCGTTGCGAGATGATGGAGGATCGAGCGCCCCGCCCCCTGTGGCCGCTCTCCTCCGCCCCCCTTTGCCATAGCGACAACAGGCGCAAGCGCCGACGGCATCCGACGCCCTTGCTGGGGTGCCTCGCCCGGCTGCCTCAATCGATGGGACGGGCGGACACCCCGATGATCCACGAAAGCAGCGGCCAGCCGCCCGCTGTCAGCGCCGGTAACGAACCGGACCCGGCGGCGGGCGTAAATGAGCCGGCACCTGATGCGCGCCGCCGCTCGCGCCGGCACCGGTCACGGGCTTGCGGGCCGCCTGCGGATCGACGCCATGGTCGAAGGCCATGCCGATCATGCTGCCTTTGGCCCATGCCACCCGCCCGCTCACCTCGCCAATCCCGCGCAAGGTAACGACGATCCGTTCGCCCACGCTGAAGCGCAGTTCGCAATCGGCCATCAGCCCGCTTTCCGAGAGATTACGCACCCGCGCGCGACCGCGGGACAACCCTGCCTCATCGAACAGGGCAGCAAGCAGAAACAGGCTATCGCGCTTTGCGGTCCGGCGGGGCTCGTCGTCGTCCAGATCGCCCGGAACGGGGTCAGACGGAACCATGCGCCCCCTTCGGCCTGCTCGCTCCGGTGATATGCGTCATCTGCATCGACTCTTATCTCGCTGCTGCTGAGCTACGGAAGCGCATTTGCCGATCTGAAGCTAGTCCTCGCGTGACACCTTTTCCTGACGCTCATGACGCTCCTGCGCCTCCAGCGTCATGGTGGCGATCGGGCGGGCTTCCAGCCGGCCGAGCGAAATCGGCTCGCCGGTGACCTCGCAATAGCCATATTCGCCTTCGTCGATCCGGCGGATCGCCGCGTCGATCTTCGCGATCAGCTTGCGCTGGCGATCGCGCGTGCGCAATTCGATCGACCAGTCAGCCTCGCTCGATGCACGGTCGTTGAGGTCCGGCTCGCGCAGCGGCTCCTTCTGGAGCCCGGCCAGCGTCCCTTCGGACTCGGACAAGATATTCTTCTTCCAGTCGAGCAGTCGGCGCCGGAAATATTCCTGCTGCAGCGGCCCCATGAACTCTTCGTCATGAGAGGGCCGATAGCCATCGGGCAATTCGATCCGCGCGCCTTTCATATTCGGCGCCTGATCTTCCGATGAACCCACGAACGTCGCCATCCACTTCTCCGCACGTTCACCCGCCTTATGACGGCGGCTTCGGCGCGGGCCTATAAAGCGCCCCCGGGAGCGAAACAAGCTCTGTTTCCACCGGACGGGATAACAGGTCGCCGCATTCGGGCCGCCGGGCGGCGCCATCAGCTGCGAAACATGGGCCGCGCCGGGCGCAGTGTCATGCGGCCAGACCGAGGAAGAAAGGGGGCCGATGCGCAAGCGGCAGCCATGCGGACCGGTCCGGCCGGCAAGATCGTATCGACCAGAAGGCAACCCGGCAGGCGCACCGCATGCTCGTGCCGTGCGCTGGCCAGGCAACTTGCGGCGACCGCGCACTGGCCGGAGCCGACTGACTGCACGCCGCGCATTCGAGGGCACATCTTCTGATTACGCGAATGAACAGACACGCCGCGCGCCACCGCCGCACCGAAAAAGCGAACAAGATGGTCACCGCTGCGGCCTTGCGCCGGCCTGCGCGCTTGATCGCACGCCGGGCGCGGGGCATAGGCTGGCGGCCATGCACGACATCAAGCTCATTCGCGAAAATCCGGCCGGCTTCGATGCCGCCCTCGCCCGTCGCGGCCTTGCGCCACAGAGCGCCGCCATCGGCGCGCAGGACACGGACTGGCGCGCGCTGGCGACAGCCGTGCAGGAAGGCCTCGCTCGCCGCAACGAGGCGAGCAAGGCGATCGGTCAGGCGATGGGCAAGGGCGACAGCGCCTCAGCGGAGACGCTGAAGGCCGAGGTCGCCACGCTCAAGGCCCGCCTGCCCGAACTCGAAGCGCAGGAAAAATCGCTCGCCGAGGCGTTGCAGGCGCAACTCGCCGCCATCCCCAACCTGCCGGCCGCCGACGTGCCCGAGGGGCCGGACGAGACCGCCAATGTCGAGGAATATCGCTGGGGCACGCCGCGCAGCTTCGATTTCACGCCGCAGGACCATGCCGATTTCGGCCCGGCGCTGGGGCTCGACTTCGAATCGGCCGCCGCCATCTCCGGCGCGCGCTTTGCCGCGCTACGCGGCGGCATGGCCCGCCTCCACCGCGCGCTCGCGCAATATATGCTGGACCGGCAGACCGGCGCGAACGGCTATGAGGAAGTCAATCCGCCGCTGCTGGTGCGCGATGATGCCGTCTTCGGCACCGGCCAGTTGCCCAAATTCGCCGAGGATCTGTTCCGCACGACCACCGGCCACTGGCTGATCCCGACGGCGGAAGTCAGCCTCACCAATCTGGTTCGCGAGAAGATTCTCAGCGAGGCGGACCTCCCGCTGCGCTTCACCGCGCTCACGTCCTGCTTCCGCTCGGAGGCCGGCTCTGCCGGGCGGGACACGCGCGGCTTCATCCGCCAGCACCAGTTCGAGAAGGTCGAGCTGGTCAGCATCGCGACGCCCGAGCAGGCCGCCGCCGAACATGCCCATATGGTGCAATCCGCGCAGGGCATCCTGGAAGCGCTGGGCCTGCCCTATCGCCGGATGCTGCTCTGCACGGGCGACATGGGCTTTGCCGCTGCCAAGACCTTCGATCTGGAAGTCTGGCTGCCGAGCCAGGGCGTCTATCGCGAGATCAGCTCCATCTCGACCTGCGGCGATTTTCAGGCGCGGCGGATGAACGCGCGCTACCGGCCGGAGGGCGAGAAGGCCACGCGCTTCGTCACCACGCTCAACGGCTCCGGCCTCGCCGTCGGCCGCACGCTGGTCGCCGTGCTGGAAAATTACCAGAATGCGGACGGCAGCGTGACCATCCCGGACGTGCTGCACCCCTATATGGGCGGCCTCACCAGCCTGACGCCGCGCTGATGCGCATCCTGCTCACCAATGATGACGGCGTCCACGCCCCCGGCCTCAAGGTGCTGGAAGCGATTGCCCGCCAATTCTCCGACGATATCTGGATCGTCGCGCCGATGGAGGAGCAATCCGGCGCGGGGCACAGCCTCACCCTCGCCGAGCCGCTGCGCATCCGCCAGCATGGGCCGCAGCATTACAGCGTCTCGGGCACGCCGACCGATGCGGTGGCGATCGCGCTCGGCCATCTGATGAAAGGCCAGCGGCCGGACCTGCTGCTCTCCGGCGTCAACCGGGGCGCCAATCTGGGCGAGGACGTCACCTATTCCGGCACCGTCTCGGCCGCGATGGAAGGCGCCATCGCCGGCGTGCGCTCGATCGCGCTCAGCCAGGTCTATGCGCGCGGCAGCGTGGGCGATGCGGTGCCGTTCGAGGCGGCGCAGGTCTGGGGCGAACGGGTGATCCGCGCGCTGCTCGCCCAGCCGGAAACCCGCAAGACGCTGATCAACGTGAACTTCCCCGCGCTGCCGCCCGCGGCCATCAAGGGCGTGAAGGTGGTGCGGCAGGGCTTTCACGATGTCGATCGCACTCGCATCGTCAAGGGCACCGATCCGCGCGGCTATGACTATTTCTGGTTCGGGCTCGAGCATAGCGACTCGACGCCCGAGGCAAGCGACCTGGCCGCCGTCGCCAATGGCTATGTGTCCGTCACCCCGCTCCATTTCGACCTGACGCATGACGCCTCGCTGGCCGCGCTGGAAGCATCGCTGGGCGCCGCGCTGGACTGACAAGACGCGCCACAATCCGGAGAGCCAGCCGGGCAAGGCTCGAGCGCCGGCAGCGTTCGCCTGTGGCCGGTTCTTCAGAGGCCACATCCGCCGGAAAGCCTCACAACCGCTTGCCGATCCATGCGCGGACTGGCAGGCAGGGTGCGATGTTCGAACGCGACGACCCACGGGGGCCCGCACCCGGCTTTCTGCGCCGCCGCCCCGCCTTGTCGGTCTGGGCCGATCTGGGCTGGCGCATCGGCCTCATTCTCGCGCTGATGACGGCCGTGCTGATCGTCCACTGGATCGAGCGCGACGGGCTGCTCGATACGCTCGATGGCAAGATGAGCTTCATCGACGTGCTCTACTTCACGACGGTGACGGTCACCACGGTCGGCTATGGCGACATCGTCCCGATCAGCCCGACGACGCGGCTGTTCGAAACCTTCTTCGTCACGCCGATTCGCATCTTCGTGTGGCTCATCTTCTTCGGCACGGCCTATCATTTCGTGTTCCGCAACGTTTGGCAGAGGTGGCGCATGTCCCGCATCCAGAAGGCCCTCACCGGCCACATCCTCCTCGCCGGTTTCGGCACCAGCGGCACGCAAGCCGTGCGCGAACTGGTGGCGCGCGGCATTGCGCCAACCCGAATCGTCGTCATTGACGGGCAGGACAGCGCGCTGGCCATGGCCGAGGCCAGCGGCTGCAACGTGCTGAAGGGCGACGCCACCCGCGACCAGACGCTGGAGGATGTCCGCATCCGCACCGCCAGCGCGATGATCATCTCGGCCGGGCGGGACGATACCTCGATCCTCATCGCGCTGACCGCCCGGCACATGGCGCCCGATCTGCCGATCAGCGTGGTGGTGCGCGCGCCGGATAACGAACAGCTCGCCCGGCAGGCCGGCGCGACGACGGTGATCAACCCGGCCAGTTTCGCCGGGCTGCTGCTCGCCGGCTCCTGTCAGGGCGAGCATCTGGCCGATTATATCGCCGATCTGGCGGCGACCGGCGGGCAGGTGCGGCTGCATGAGCGCACCGTGACCGCCGACGAGGTCGGTAAGCCGCTGCGCGCGATCGCGCCCGGTCTCGCCGTGCGCATCTACCGGCAAGGCCGCCCCATCAGCTATTGGGAGAAGGAGGCGAACGCGCTCATGCATGGCGATATCGTCATCGAGATCGTGCCGGGGGGCGACGCCTGAGGCGCCCCGTCCGGCTCGCCATGATCCAGCGCGCAGCCCCATCGCAGCGACCGCTGGATATTTGCGTCATTTACACTTATAGGCGCGCGCAATCATGGCATTGAAAATCCCCGACGCGCCCAAAGTGGGCATGGTGTCGCTTGGCTGCCCCAAGGCGCTGGTCGATTCCGAACGCATCCTCACCAAGCTGCGCAGCGACGGCTACGCGCTCTCGCCCGATTATGCCGGCGCGGACGTGGTGCTGGTCAATACCTGCGGCTTCCTCGACAGCGCGAAGGAAGAGAGCCTGGAGGCGATCGGCGAGGCGATTGCCGAAAATGGCCGGGTGATCGTGACCGGCTGCATGGGCAATGAGGCGGATGTCATCCGCGCCCGCTTCCCCGATGTGCTCGCCGTCACCGGCGCGCATCAATATGAGGATGTGGTCAATGCCGTGCACGAGGCCGCGCCGCCCGTGCCCAACGCCTTTGTCGATCTGGTGCCGGAGGGCGGGCTCAAGCTCACCCCGCGCCATTATGGCTATGTGAAGATCAGCGAGGGCTGCAACCATAGCTGTTCCTTCTGCATCATCCCGTCATTGCGCGGGAAGCTCGTCAGCCGCCGCATCGACGCGGTGCTGCGCGAGGCAGAGAAGCTCGTCCATGCCGGGACGAAGGAACTGCTGATCATCAGCCAAGACACGTCGGCCTATGGCGTGGACGTGCGCCATGAGGAACGGATGTGGAAGGGCGCGCCCATCCGCACCCATATGACCGACCTTGCCCGCGCGCTCGGCGAGCTGCGCACGCCGGAAGGCGAGACGCCGTGGGTGCGGCTGCATTATGTCTATCCCTATCCGCATGTCGACGCGGTCATCCCGCTGATGGCGCAGGGCCTGCTGACGCCCTATCTCGACATTCCCTTCCAGCATGCCGCGCCCAATGTGCTGCGCGCCATGAAGCGCCCGGCCAATGAGGCCAAGGTGCTCGAGCGCCTCAAGCAATGGCGCGCCATCTGCCCGGACATCGCGGTGCGCTCCTCCTTCGTCGTCGGCTTCCCCGGCGAGACGGAAGCGGATTTCCAGTACCTGCTCGACTGGCTGGACGAAGCCCAGCTCGACCGTGTCGGCGCATTCCGCTTCGAGCCGGTCGAGGGCGCGCAGGCCAATGCCCTGCCCGATCCCGTGCCCGAGGCGGTCAAGGAAGAGCGCTACCAGCGGATCATGGCCAAATGCGCGGAAATTTCCGCCGCCAAGCAGGCCGCCAAGATCGGCCGCACCATCCCCGTCATCATCGACGAGATTGGCGAGGCGGATGAGGATGGCAGCGTGGGCGCCACCGCGCGCTCCCAGGCCGATGCGCCGGAAATCGACGGCAATGTCTTCCTGCGCGATGTCGACCCGGCGCTGCACCCCGGCGCGATCGTGCAGGCGCTGATCGAGGATGCCGACGAGCACGACCTGTTCGGCGTGCCCGCCTAGGGCCGATCGTCCTTCCGAAGATGGCGCGTCGAATCTGGCGAACTTCTATGACCCGGCGCGCCGCCGTGCGAACGGCACATGAGCACCGGACGTGCGGACAGACGCCATTTGCAGGCCGTCAGGGCTGAATGGCGCTCAGGCCGCGACGAAGGCGTCCTTGTAAGCCGGCCTGACCGCCTGGAGGACGGCGGCGTCGACCGGCAGATCCAGCTGATAGATGCCCTCTGAATAGGGCCCGGCCTCATAGGGCATGATGACGACGCGGATGGTATCCAGCGCCTGCCCCTTGAGCGAGACCGGCAGGACCGTCTGCTTGGCCAGATCGACACATTGCACGAATTCGGCCAGCTGATTGGGATCACCGGACTTGACCGGCTCGCCGCGCCGCTTCGCCCGCTCGGCGTCGAGCGCCGTGCAGAAGCGGTCCTTCAGCCCTCTGTCGAGCACCGCCATGTCCAGCAGCGCGCTGGTGGGCAGGCGCTTGCCGCTGGCCTTGTCCCACAGCAAGGTCGTCACGATCGGCATGCCATGCGCGCCGCCGGTGAAAGCATAGCCCAGGCTCTGCATGACGAGCAGGCTCGGCACATCGGCCTCGATGCTCCAATCCTCCTGATAGGTATTGCCCCGGAAGGGGTAGCCGGCCTTCTTCGCCTCGGCCTCGTCGCGCCGCCCGCCGTCCATCGTCTGCTTGCGCAGCTGCTCGCCATTGCCGCGCAGCCAGCTGTCGAGCGCCGGGATATCCGCGGCTGCCTGCGGCCAGCTATAATCGAACTGGATCTCGCCGGCCTTCTCCCTGATCGCCACCGCATTGGCGGGCGCGCTCTGGGTCGGCGGCTGAGCGAGATTGGCCGCCGCATCATTCCCGGCCATGTTGCCTGCATCTGCCTCGCCAGCAGACTGGCCGCTGCATCCGGCGACCATGAGCATGGCCAGCAACGGCCATGGGGTGAGCAAGGACGTCGATCGCATCACTGTCTCCTATCCGGGCACAAGAGGCGGCATGCTACCGCATCGCCGCGCGCTTGCCGAGCGCCAATGCGCCCATTAAGCCGGAGCCATGACAGACCCTGCCGATCTCGTTCGCCCCGATGCGGGCCAAGGCGCCCACATCATCCACCTCGTCGACGCGAAGCGCTTCGATGGCTGGCTTGCCGCCCAGCCCGGCCGCCACCGCGCCGCGCTCCATGCGCAGGGGTTCAAGCCCGATGCGTTCGCCCACGCCATCCTGCCGGGCGAACAGCCGGAGGACTGGGCCGTCGTCGCCGGCGTGGCCGATGCCGCCGCATTGGGGAGCTGGTGCCTCGCCAAGCTGCCGGACGTGCTGCCGGAGGGGAGCTATCGACTGGCGGAAGGCCAGCCCGGCGCGGCGATCCTCGGCTGGATGACCGCGCATTATCGCTTCACCCGCTATCGCAAGGCCGCCGACGACAAGGGGCCGCGCGTGCTGCTCACCGGCCAGCCCGGTGCCATCGATGGCGCGGCGGCCCTCGCCCGGGCGACCGGTCTGGTGCGCGACATGGTCAATGTGCCCACCGCCGATATGGGGCCGGACGCGATCGAGGCGCTGGCCCACGGCATCGCCGAGCGCCATGGCGCGGCGATGACGGTCACGCGCGGCGACGTGCTGGAAACCGACTATCCGATGATCCATGCCGTCGGCCGCGCCGCCGACCGCGCCAATGCGCCGCGCCTGATCGAACTGATGTGGGGCGATGCGGCGCATCCGCGCGTGGCCATCGTCGGCAAGGGCGTGACGTTCGACAGCGGCGGGCTGGACATCAAGCCGAGCGCGGGCATGCGCCTGATGAAGAAGGATATGGGCGGCGCGGCCCATGCGCTGGCGCTGGCCGATCTGGTGATGGGCGCCAACCTGCCCGTCCGCCTGCATCTGCTGCTGCCGGTGGCGGAAAATGCGATCAGCGGCAATGCCTTCCGCCCCGGCGAGGTGCTCAAGAGCCGCAAGGGGCTGACCGTCGAGATCGGCAATACCGATGCCGAGGGGCGGCTGATCCTGGGCGATGCGCTCACCCGCGCGGGCGAGGAGGCGCCGGAGCTGATCCTCGATTTCGCCACGCTCACCGGCGCGGCGCGCGTGGCGCTGGGGCCGGACCTGCCGGCGATGTTCGCCAATGACGATGCGCTCGCCGCCGATCTCGCCGCCTGCGGCACGGCGGTGGACGATCCGGTCTGGCGACTGCCGCTCTGGGCCCCGTATGAGGATCTGTTCAAGAGCGATATCGCGGACATCGCCAATGCCGGCGAGGGCGGCTTTGCCGGCGCGATCACCGCCGCGCTCTTCCTCCAGCGCTTCGTGCCGGCGCAGAGCCTGTGGCTGCATTTCGACACATTCGCATGGCGGCCGGTGGCCAAGCCGGGACGACGCAAGGGCGGGGAAGCCTATGGCCTGCGCGCGGCTTTCGCCCTGCTGCGCCAGCGTTATGGGCGATAGGACCGTGCGCATGAGGATCGCGCGACCCGCCCGGCATGGCGCCACGGCCACTCGAACCGGCGCTTTCCGGACGATACCGACCGGCAACCCTTGACCTTTCCGTGTCTTTTGGCGCAGGGGGCGGCGATGCACCAGACGCTGGCGGGCGGCCCCGCATCATCATCATTCGGGCGCAAGCGCGTGAGGCTCGACGGCGTCTCACGCAGCTATGATCCCCGTATCTGCGCAATCCGCCCGGATCTGGCGGATGTCGCGCTCGCGGAGCTCTGCTTCGCGCCGCATTATGTCGCGCCGATCGCGCGCGCCTGCAGCGCGCCCGGCGCCATGCTGCGCGGCAAGCCCGATGCCGCGGCGAGCGCGGTGACCGAATTGCTGCATGGCGAAACCTTCCACATGCTGGATGCGCGCGGCAGCTGGGCATGGGGCTATTGCGGCCATGATCATTATGTCGGCTACATCCCGCTCGCCGCGCTGGGCGACGTGCAGGCGACGACTCACATCACCAGCGCCGCCGCGCCGCTGTTCACCGCCGCCGATATCAAGGCCCCCGTCACCGCATTGCTGCCGCCCGCCGCGCAGCTGAGCGGCACGGTCGAGGGCAGCTTTCTCGCCACGGCGGACGGCTTCGTCCACATCCGCCACCTGCGCGCGGTGGATGCGCATGAGACGGACTGGATCGCGGTGGCGCAGCGCTATCTTGGCGCGCCCTATGTCTGGGGCGGGCGGGGCTTCGGCGTCGACTGCTCCGGGCTCGTGCAGATGGCGCTGGCAGCCTGCGGGATCGCCGCCCCGCGCGACACGGACCAGCAGGCCGCGGCGATCGGCACGGCGCTGGCACTGGACACGCCGCTCCGGCGCGGCGATATCATCTTCTTCCCCGGCCATGTCGGGCTGATGGTGGATGGCGGGCGGATGATCCACGCCAATGCCCATTGGATGGCGGTGACGATCGAGCCGCTCGCCGATGTGGTGGCGCGACTGCGCGCCGAGCATGAGCAACCGATCACAGCGATCAGGCGGATTGAGACATGACGACGAAGGTTTTCATTGATGGCGCGGCCGGCACGACGGGGATCCAGATCCGCGAGCGCCTTGCCGGACGCAGCGAATTCTCGCTGATCACCCTCGATGATGCCGCACGCAAGGATGACGCCGCACGGGCCGGGGCGATCAACGCCGCCGATATCGTGATGCTGTGCCTGCCCGACGACGCCGCGCGGCAATCCGTCGCGATGATCGCCAACGATACCACGCGAGTGATCGACGCCTCGACCGCGCACCGGGTCGCGCCGGGCTGGGTCTTCGGCCTGCCGGAGATTTCCGGGCGCGAGGCCGTGGCCACGGCGCGCTATGTCAGCAATCCAGGCTGCTACTCCACCGGCTTCATCGCGCTCGTCGCGCCGCTGGTCGCCGCCGGGCTGATCCCGGCCGATACGCAGCTGAGCTGCAACGCCGTCTCGGGCTATTCGGGCGGCGGCAAGGCGATGATCGCGGAGTTTGAGGGCACCGGCGGCGCACCGACCGCGTTCCGCACCTATGCGCTCACGCTCGACCACAAGCATGTGCCGGAAATGCAGGCGCGCAGCGGCCTCACCCGGCCGCCCCTGTTCGTGCCCGCTGTCGTGCCGGTCTATTCCGGCATGATCGTGGAGGTTCCGCTCCATGCCTCGATGCTCGCACCGGGCGCCAGTGCGGACCGGCTGAGCGAGGCGCTGACGGCGCATTACGCCGGCTCGCCCGTGATCAGCGTTGCGCAGAACCACGCGCCGGGCACGCTCGCCATCGAGGCGATGCACGACAAGGACGCGATGCGACTGTTCGTCTTTGCCGATGCGGAAAGCCGGCAGATCCGCCTCGTCGCCGCGCTCGACAATCTGGGCAAGGGCGCATCCGGCGCGGCCGTGCAAAATCTCAACCTGATGGCCGGGCTGCCGGAGACGACGGGCCTGCGCCTCTGATATTGCGGATCGCCGCGCACCCCCTATGTTGGCGCGGCGATCCAACATGCGAAAGGACCGGTTGCGATGCGCGAGACAGCGACATTGGCGGGCGGCTGCTTCTGGTGCACCGAGGCGGTCTATCAGGCGCTTGAGGGCGTCGAGTCGATCGAGAGCGGCTATACCGGCGGTACCGTGGCCAACCCCACCTATGAGGCGGTGTGCACGGGCCAGACCGGCCATGCCGAAGCCATCCGCATCACCTTCGATCCGGCGGTGATCGGCTATGGCGACCTGCTCGCCGTGCTGTTCGCGACGCATGATCCCACCACCCTCAACCGGCAGGGCGGCGACGTCGGCACGCAATATCGCTCCGCCATCTTCCCCCATGATGCCGCGCAGGAAGCGGCGGCGCATGCCGCCATCGCCCGCGCGCAGGCGCATTGGCCGGACCCGATCGTGACGACCATCGAGCCGCTGTCCGACTGGTATCCGGCCGAGGCGCATCATCAGGATTACTGGAATCGTGCCGGTGCGCGCAGTCCCTATTGCATGGCGGTGATCCCGCCCAAGCTTCAGAAACTGCGCAAGGGCTTTGGCGAGCGGCTGCGCGCCGGATGACCCGATAGCGACACGACTGGTCGCGCACGTCCGCGCGCTGCGCAATCAATCCAGGAAAAAGGCCGGCCCCTGCCGAAGGGGCGCTCAGCGACGCCCCGTGCGGCCCCGCGACAAGGTGACGAGGCGGGCCTGTGAGCCAGCCCGCCTCGTCACCCTCTCAATGCACCCTCAATGCACCAATGTGCGACCAGCCGGTTGCGGCGCCGCGCCACGCCCGGCCGTCTCCCGAACCGGCTCGCGTGACAGGGCCGGCACCGGCTTGGGTGGCAATGGCGGCCCCCAGCCGGTCACCGTCGCGCTTGGCCGCGTCCGGCGGATCGCCATCGCCGCCATCAGCGGCGCGCAGAAGAACCGCAGCGCCAGGCTCGCGCAGCCGAGGAAAGAGAGCAACGCCAGCCCCGTGCCGAGCAGCCCGGACAGGACGAGCATCACCAGCGCCAGCACCGCAAACAGCGTGCCCGCAATCGTTTCCGGCATGGTCGAGGTGAAGGGCGAGGGCGCTTCCTCCAGACCGGCGAATTTGGGTGTTCGTCGCCAGGCCAGCGGCTTGTTGGAGAGGCCCGCCAGCCCGGCCACCAGCACCACCCAGCTCAGCGACGCGCGGGCAATCTCCCCGCGAATCATATCCTCGGTGCTGGTGCACCCGGCCAGATGATAGCGATGGCTGGTGCGCACCCACCATGTGAGGCCGCCCAGCGCGATGAGCAGCCCGACAATGGCCGGCACATGCACCGGCGTCATGCCGCCGCCCGCCAGCGTGACGAGCAGGGCGACCAGGCCGCCAATGGCCATCGCCACGCCGGCGAGACTTTGCAGCGGCGCGATGCAGCGCATCACCTCCAGCAGCTTGGTCCAGCCCGGCATGGCCGGCGCGAGCGGCGCGGGCAGAAACAGGCGCCAATGGCGGCGCAGCTGCTGCACCGGCCCCGCCGTCCAGCGGAAGCGCTGCTTCTTGTAATCGTCGAACGTCTCGGGGATGAGGCCGCGCCCGAACGTCTCGTTGAAATAATAGCCGCGATAGCCGGCCGCGCGGATCCGCACGGAGACTTCCGAATCCTCGGTGAGGCACCACTCGGCCCAGTCGCCGGCCTTGCGCAGCGCCGCGGTGCGCAGCAGGCACATGGTGCCGATGGTGAATGCACCGCCATATTCATGGATGCCGGGATAATCGACCTTGTTGGCCGGCATATATTCCCAATAGCAGGCCGTCAGATAGGTGCTGGCCTGCTGCCCGCGATAATCATGCGGGGTCTGGACATAGCCGATCTGCGGGTCCGCGAAACACGGGACGAGACGCGACAGGAAATCGCTCCGCGCGAAATAATCCGCGTCGATCACGCCGATGATCTCGGCATCCGGCGCCATATGGTCCAGCAGGAAGTTGAGCGCGCCGGCCTTGGCCCCGGACAGCGGCGCGACATGGAAGAAGCGGAACCGCTCGAAACCAAGCCGCTCATTGAGCAGCCGGCAATGCGCCTCCAGCGGCTTCCACAGCGCCTCGTCCTTGGTGTTATTATCGCAGACGAGCACTTCATAATTGTCATAATCGAGCGCGGCGAGACGGTTGATGGTCGCGATCACCACTTCCGGCGGCTCGGCATAGCAAGGCAGCTGGAGCGAGACCTTGATGCGGTTCGCCGCATCGCCCCTGATGGGAGGCGCGACCGGCAGACGCCATTGCTCGTGTGTGAGGACCGCCTCGCGGGCGAATCCGGCAAGCTGGCTCAGCGCGACGACGATGGCAGACAGCGCCAGCCCGGCCAGTGCGAGCACCCGCAGCGGCTGCGGCAGCCCCATCTCGTCAATGAACAACACGCTCCACAGCCCGGAAACCGCGAGCCCGGCGGCGGTCGCCGTCATCCACAAGATGCCCGGCATGCTGAGCCGCCCGATCAGATAGCGGACGCCAGCCGCACCGGACATGCACAGGAGGAACAGCGGCATCGTCGCCAGCAGGTCGCCGGTGACAAGCGCTGTGCTCAGCCAGGCCCCCGCACAGGCGCCCAGCAGCTCGACCGCCTCTTCAGCGACCGGGCGCGAGATCCGGTGCGTGGCGCGAACGGCCCGCAAGGTGAGCAATGCCGCATAAAGGGCCAGAAAAGCGACAAAGACGAGAGATGAATCAAGCTCAGCCCGAGATAACGAAACCAATTTTGGCGACCTACTCTTTTATGCCCAAGCCCGCTCGGTATCATTCCGAAACGGGATTCTGGCGAGTTGACGCCGCCATGCGCGATGAGAGGAAAAACGCAAACCTCGAACACGACGACCTGTGCATGGACAGCCTCGTATCGAGCCATCTCCGCACCTTACGGTCTGTTAAACCCCTGTATGGGCAAGCAAGTTGCCGCTTCCCGGCCATGAAAGTGCCGATCCGGGACAGGCCGTGCTGCATCCGGGACAGCAGGGACGAGCCCGCAGGAGGCCCGAAAAGCGTGGCATATGGCCTTTTTCCTACGGAAACAGGGCCATGCAGCCGGGCGGCAACATTCAGGCTGCCGCGCGCCGAAGCCGGTCGTTGATCGCGATGCCGATGCCGTGATGCGGGACCGGCGCCACGGTGATGCCGGCAAAGGCACTGGCATCCGCCTCATGCAGCGCGGCGAAGAGATTGGCGGCCGCTTCGACGAGATTGCCGCCGGGGCTCAGGTTGCGCTGACACGGTCCGGGGCCGAAGCCGATGTGAAACTGGCCGTCCACCGGCTGGAGGCAATCGAGCCGCAATGGCTTGCCCGGCGCATAATGGCTCGTCATCTGGCCGGGCGCGCTGATCCCTTCATTGTCCGGCCGGATCACCGGCAATCCGCAGGCCGCCGCAATCGCCTCGGCGGTGACCGGGCCGGGACGCAGGAGCACCACCGCCTCGTCACCCGGCCGGACGATGGTGGATTCAAGCCCGTCGCTCGTCGGTCCGGCATCGAGAATGAACGGGATGCGGCCATCCAGACTCGCCTGCACATGACTGGCGCGCGTCGGGCTGATCATGCCGGACATATTGGCCGAGGGGGCAGCCAGCGGCACCCCCGCTGCAGCAATCAGTGCGCGCATCGCCGGATGGGACGGCAGGCGCACGGCGAGGGTGGGCAGGCCGGCGCTCGCGAGCCGTGAGACCGGGCAATCGGGCAGGCGCGGCAACACCATGGTGAGCGGCCCCGGCCAGAAAGCGCTGGCCAGCGCTTGCGCCGCCGGTGTGAAGGCGACCAGCCGGCGCGCCATCGCCACATCCGCCACATGGATGATGAGGGGATTGAAGGACGGGCGCCCCTTGGCGGCATAGATTTGCACCACGGCCGCCTCGCTGGTCGCATCGGCGGCGAGGCCGTAAACCGTTTCCGTCGGCACGGCGACCGGATCGCCGCCGCGAATCAGCGCCGCCGCGTCCGCCAGCGCCGTCTCATCATAGGCGCGAATCTGGGTGATGACGGTGCGGGCACGGTGCTGCATGGCCGGCCTATAGCGCCGCGATGCGTCTTCATAAAGACACCAACCGGCGATGCCGCCACATGCGCATCATCGCCGCTACAAACCGGGACGCCCCCTCACGGATCATGCGCGGCACTGCTGCGTCACAGCTGCCGCTGGTCGCTGGCTCCGACCTGGATCATCGCATCATTTCTTGCGAAAACCGGTTCCCTCTTTTCCGCCCGATGCTCTAGAGCAGCCTCATGACGACCGAGACGAACGACGCCGCGCTCCTGCGCATCGCTGCCGCGCTAGAGCGGCTCGCCCCGCCCGCCCCTGCCGCGATCGACCTGGAGGCCCACCCGGCCTATCGCTGGGATGGCACGCGCATCAGTATCATCGCGGACTTCCAGCCGATCGACTTTGCGCTGCTCGCCGGCATCGACGCGCAAAAGCAGGCCTGTCTGGACAACACCCGCCGGCTGGCGAAAGGCCATGCCGCGCATGACATCCTGCTCTGGGGTGCGCGGGGCACGGGCAAATCCGCCACGGTGGGCGCGTGCATCGGCCAGGTGCAGCAGGAGGGCCTGCCGCTCGCACTGGTCGAGGTCGCCACGGACGACCTGCGCAGTCTCGCCACATTGTTCACCCTGCTCGGCGCGACGAAGCGGCCGATCATCCTCTATATTGACGACCTTGGCTTCGACGGCGATTTCGGGGCGGACGCCCGCGCGCTCCGCTCGCTGCTGCAAGGCGGCGCGGCGACCCGGGGCAGCCATATCCGCCTCTATGCCACATCCAACCGGCGCCACATCGTGCCCCGCACCATGGCCGAGCAGGATGACCCCATCAATCCGCGCGACGTGATCGACGATCGCCTGGCGCTGGCCGATCGCTTCGGCCTGTCGCTGGGCTTCCACGCGCTCGATCAGGACGCCTATGTCGCGATCGTCACGCGCTATGCGCAGCGCCATGGCCTGACGTTCGATCCCGCCGCCGCGATCCAGTGGGCCACGCAGCGCGGCAACCGCTCGGGCCGCGTGGCCTGGCAATATGTCGTGGAACTGGCGGGCCGCGCCGGCCGCACGCTGGACAGCGCGGCGGAGGCGTAAGCCCCCCGCGCCCGGGATCGCGCGGCGCTGGCCGATGGCATGGCGCGCGGCCGCTTGACCTGTGTCAGCGCCGCGACCGTCCGCCGAGTCAGCGCGGCATCGCCATAGCTCGCCACGTCCATCGCAGCGCATGAGCCATGTCCCTCGGCATGGTCATTGCGAGACCCCACCCCAAAGGCCGATCATGCTGGCGCTCCATCCGCGCCGCGATGGCGAGCAGGTCGACCACGCAGCCGCTGACCGAAGGGCGGCCCGGCCAATATGGGCCATCGGGGGGACCATCAGACAATGTCCGATGCCCTTTCGCCCGTTTAGCGGGACGCGGAAGCGGCCTCCACCGCCGGCCGCGGCGCTGCGGGATTGCTCACGCGCCAGACCATCCCGCCGACATCATCGCTCACCAGCAAGGCGCCATCCTGCGCGACCGCCACGCCGACCGGACGGCCCTGGGCCTCGCCCTTGCCGTTGAGGAAGCCGGTCAGCACATCGACCAGCTTGCCCTGCGGCTCCCCCTTCTCGTCGAAGGCGACATAGGCGACCTTGTAGCCGGCCGCCGGCTTGCGGTTCCAGCTGCCGTGAAGCGCGATGAAGGCGCCATGGTCGAAGGGGGCGCCGAGCGCCGCGCCGGTCGAGAATGCGAGGCCGAGCGGCGCGGTGTGCGCGCCCAGACCGAATTCCGGCCGGCGGGTATATTCGCGCAAATCCTTGCGCTCCGGCTGCACGCGCTTGTCTTCATAGCCGCCCCAGTAATTCCACGGCCAGCCGAAGAAGGCCGCGAACTCGACCTCGGCGAGATAGTCCGGCACCAGATCCGAGCCCAGCATATCGCGCTCGTTGACCACCGCCCACAAGGCCCCCGTCCATGGGTTCCAGGCAAGATCGGTCGGGTTGCGCATGCCACTGGCGAAGATATTGGCGTCCTTCCGGCCGGGCACGATCTCCAGCACGACGGCGCGATAATCCTCCGCGTCCAGACCGTTTTCGGCGATATTGCTGTTCGAACCGATCCCGACATAAAGCTTGCCGTCGGGGCTTGCAGCGAGGCTCTTGGTCCAGTGATAATTGGGGGCATTGGCCGGCAGATTGGCGATCTTGCGACCCGCGGCGGTAATCTGCGTGTCCCCGTCCTTATACGGGAAGGCCATCAGACTGTCCGTATTGGCGACGTAGAGCGTGTCCCCGACCAGCGCCATGCCATAGGGCGAGTTCAGCCCCTTGAGAAAGATGTGGCGCTGCTCGGCCACGCCATCACCATCGCCATCGCGCAGCAGGGTGATGCGATTCGCGGATGGCGCCCCGGCGCCGGCCGACCCCATCAGCTTGCTCGTGATCCAGTCCCGTACACCCTCGACCGGGCGCGGCGGGCTGTTCGTCTCGGCCACCAGCAGATCGCCATTGGGAAGGCGCAGCATGGTGCGGGGATGATCGAGGCCACTGGCGAAACGGCTGACTTCCAGCCCTTTGGCGGCAACCGGGGCGGCGCCATCGGCCCAGCCGACCGGTTTCGCGATCACCACGGTGGGGATCAACTGCCGGCGCGGCGCTGTAAAACGCGGCTCACGCCCTTCCAGATCAACCTCGGCAACGCGCGCGACATCCGGCCGCGAGAGATAGAAGAGGAGGCCGGCCACCACGATGACCAGCGCCGCGAGCGCCATGAAGAGATATTTTTTCATGCTGCCGGGTTTATGCCTGCTCTGCCCGGCGCGCAACTGATGCCGCTCAGCGCGGTCCCATCCGCCAGATCAGCACTGCGACAATGATGCCCAGCCCCAGCCCGACCAGCAGGCCGATGGTGGGTTGCCCCATGAAGCCACCGATGATGACGCCGGCCAGCATGAGCAGTGCCAGCGGCGCGCCGCCGCCCATGGGCGAACCGGAATTGGAAGGAGGTGTATCGGCCATGGCGTTGCCCTTGCCACGTCCCGTGTCAGGATTCCAGCGTCCCGTGAGCGCACCCTGGAAAACGGCCCGGATGCGGCCCCCACATCCGTTCAGCCGGCCTTGGCCTTGATCCGCTCTTCTTCCACCAGTTCCTTGCGGGAGAGTTTGCCGACCAGCGTCTTGGGGAGCATGTCGCGAATCTCCACGGCCACGACGCGCTCATGCTTGCCGACTTGCGGATTGAGCCAGTCCATCAGCGCCGGCCCGTCCCACTCTGGCGAGGCGTCGGGGTGCAGGGTCACGAATGCCTTGGGGCGCTCGCCGCTATAGGCATCGGGAATACCGATCACCAGCGCCTCGCGCACGGCGGGGTGGCGATACAGCACGGCCTCCACCTGGCTGGGAAAGACCTTGAAGCCGCCCACGGCAATCATGTCCTTGATCCGGTCGACGATGTGCAAATAGCCATCGGCGTCGATCATCCCCACATCGCCGGTGCGCAGATAATCGCCGGCGAACACCTCGGCATCGGCAGCCGGATTATTCCAGTAGCCGCGCATGATCTGCGGGCCGGCCACGGCCAGTTCGCCCGGCTCCCCCGCCGGCGCTTCGCGGCGCGGATTCTCGCGGTCCAGCAGCTTGACGCGCGTATCGGGCAATGGCTGGCCGATGCTGCCGCCCTTGCCCGCCTTGTCATAGGGATTGGCGGAAACAACGCCGCTGCTCTCGGTGAGGCCATAGCCCTCGATCAGCCGCGTGCCGACGGCCGCCTCGAACTGATCCTTGAGCGACAGGGGCAGCGGCGCACCGCCCGAGATGCAGACCCGCACGGAACTGAGGTCCGCCCGCGCGAGATCGGGGGAATCGAGCAAGGCCTGAAACATGGTCGGCACGCCGGGCACGGAGGTGACGCGCACCCGCTGGATCGCCGCCAGCGCCTGCTTCGCGTCGAAGCGCGGCAGCATCACGATCTCGCCGCCATTGGCGACCGTGCGGTTGAGCACCGCGGTATTGGCGAAGACGTGGAAGAAAGGCAGCACGCCGAGAATGCGATCATCCTGACCACGCCATGGATCGATCAGATTCACCTGCCGGGCATTGGCCGAGAGATTCTGGTGAGTCAGCATCGCGCCTTTGGGTCGGCCGGTCGTGCCGCCGGTATATTGCAGCAGAGCCAGGTCCCGCTCCGGGTCGATGCTCGGCAGCGGCAGCGCGCCGCCATTGGCGAGCAGGCTGGAGAAGGACAGAATCCGCGCGTCATTCGGCACGGGCGTGTCGCTGCCATGTTGTTTGAACAGGCGGTAGAACAGCGCTTTCCCGGCCGGCAGCGCCCCCGCGATCGAGCCGACCGCCAGCCGCTCGACAAACGGGCAATGGTCGAGCATCGCCAGCGCGTTGCTGAACAGCGGTTTGGCGGAGAGCGTCACGAGCAGCCGGATGCCGCTGTCATTGGCCTGATGGACCAGTTCCTCCACCGTATAGAGCGGCGAGAAATTAACCGCGACGGCGCCGGCCATCATCGCCCCGTAATAAGCGACGATATAATGCGGCACATTGGGGAGATAGAGGCCGACCCGGTCGCCCGGCTCGACGCCGAGCGCGATCAGCCCGCAGGCAAAGCGGCGGGCGCCATTATAGCATTCCGCGTAGCTGTAGCGCCGGCCATAGAAATCGATGAGCGGCTTCGTGCCATCCTTGTCCGTGGTCGCCTTGAACATGGCGGGCAGGGACAAGGGCGGCACGTCCTGCGCCCAATCGGTCGGATGATCGAAATGGTCCTGCCAGACCCAGCGCGCGCTCTCCATGGAGAAAGGCTAGGCCAAGGCGAACCGCAATGCAATTCGCATTGAACAACCGCCAGAACAGCGCCGGACGGACAGCCATCCGCCCGGTGCGGCATCACCGGCCCATGTTGTCGTCCCGGCCTGATCGCCGCAGACTTCAGCCTGAAATGGCGATCACTTGCCTTGCTGGCTGATGAAGGCGTCCGCTTCGGCCTGCAGCGACCGCTCGGCGCGCGAGGTTTCTTCGGCGAGGCGCTGCGCATCTTCGCGCTCCTGCCGCAATTCCTGGATGAGCGCTTCGCGGTCACCGGCCAGGCGATTATCCGTCGGCGCTTCGATGCCGGCCTTCTTCGCCGCCTTCGCCACCAGCGCGTCCAGCTCGCGCTGCGAGCACAGGCCGAGCGTCACCGGGTCCTTGGGATGGATGTTGGCGATGTTCCAGTGCGTGCGGTCCCGGATCGCCGCGATGGTCGTGCGCGTGGTGCCGATGAGCTTGCCGATCGCGCCATCCGTAATCTCCGGATGGTTGCGCAGGATCCAGGCGATGCCGTCGGGCTTGTCCTGCCGCTTGGAAACCGGGGTGTAGCGCGGGCCCTTGGTGCGCCGCACGGGGTCCGGCCCCTTGAGAATCTCCAGCTTATAATCGGGGTCCGCCTCGCCCTTGCGAATCTCGTCGTTGGTCAGCTCGTTGGCGCGCACCGGGTCGCGACCGGTATATTTCGTGCCAGCGGTGTCGTCGGCAATCGCTTGCACCTCCAGAATGTGCAAGCCGCAAAATTCCGCGACCTGCTCAAAGCTGAGCGCGGTATTGTCGACCAGCCAGCTGGCGGTGGCGTGGGGCATGAGCGGCTGGGCCACGAAGACGTCCTTCTGTCCAAAATACAAGGGCCACCCCTTACGGGATGGCCTCGATCCTGCCCACAGATAAGCTATTGATGGATTTTCGGCAAGCACGCAGACGCATTTTCGGCGCGAAGGCATCGAGATTGGCCGCGCCCCATGCCCGCGCATGGTCCGGGAGCCGCAACGAACGGGCCATTCGCGCCGCCACCGTCACCCTGTGGCCATCATCGCATCTGCAGCACGATCTTGCCGACATGCTCGCCCGCTTCCATCCGCGCATGCGCCGCGGCGGCCTCGGCCAGCGGGAAGATGCGGTCCATCGCCGGGCGCAGCTCTCCGGCGGCCACGCTGGGCCAGGCGGTGCGGATGATCTCCTCCACCAGCAGCGCCTTGAAGGCCGCGCTGCGCGGCCGCAGGGTCGATCCGGTCAGCGTCAGGCGGCGAGTCATGATCTGCGGGATCACCAGTTCGGCCTTGGCGCCGCCCAGCACCGCAATGGAGACATGCCGGCCATCCTCCGCAAGACAGGCCAGATTGCGCGGCAGATAATCGCCCCCGACCATGTCCAGCACCGCCGCCACGCCCGCCCCGCCCGTGATGCGTTCCACCGCCGCGACAAAATCCTCGGTGCGATAATTGACGGCATGGCTCGCGCCCCAGTCGAGCGCCGCCTGGCATTTCGCATCGCTGCCACAGGTAACGATGGTGCTGATGCCGAACAGCCGGCAGAGCGAAATCGCCATGGTGCCGATGCCGCTGGTGCCGCCATGGAGCAGCACCGTGTCACCGGTGACGACATAGGCGCGCTCGAAGAGATTATGCCACACCGTGAGCAGCGTCTCCGGCATGGCGGCGGCCTGCTCGAACGGAAAGTCCGGCGGCATGGGCAGACACTGGGCGTGCGGCGTCACGGCATAGTCCGCATAGCCGCCGCCCGGCGTCAGCGCGCAGACCCGGCTGCCGATCACGGCGGGATCGACGGACGGCCCCACCGCGACGATGCGCCCTGCCACCTCCAGCCCCGGCAAGGGCGAGGCCCCCGGTGGCGGCGCATATCGCCCCTGCCGCTGCAGCACATCCGGCCGATTGACCCCCGCCGCAACGACCTCGATCAGCACATCGCCGGCGCCGGGCGCAGGCACGGGCAGGCGCTGTTCAACCAGCACCTCCGGCCCTCCCGGCGCGCTGATCACGATCGCGCGCATCCTGTCCGGCACCGCCATGCGTCTCCCCCCTCATGCCCCGCCATGTCCCTGGATGTTCATCTAGCGCCCGCCGGGCCGGCCAGCCAAGCGTTATTCGGCCCGGCGCATGCGGGAGAGCGTTGACAGCGCCTGCCAATGCAGCAACGATGCGGCATGGATTTTGATGACGCCTCTCCCCGGGCGCGCCCGGGCGATCTCGCTGCCCAGCTCGCACGGGAGGATCTGGATCACCTGTCCGTGGCGGAACTGGATGAACGCATCGTCCTGCTTTCCGCCGAGATTGAGCGCACCCGCGCCAAACGGAACAGGGCCATTCATCACAAGGCAAGCGCCGATGCGCTATTCAAGAAATGAGGAGAGAGGGGACAGGATCGCCTGCGGGCAGATATCGGTCTCCGCGCGATGGGCCTGTGATGGAGCGCTCTTGAACGCGGCCGGGCAGGTTCCGACATTGGCCAGGACGCGACCGGAGCTGCCGGTCGCAGGAGAAAGATAGACATGCCCTCTTTTGCCTCCGCGCTCGAAACCACCCTCCACAATGCGCTGACGCATGCGACCGAGCGCAACCACGAATATGCGACGCTCGAGCATCTGCTGCTCGCGCTCATCGACGATGAACATGCCGCCAGGGTCATGCAGGCCTGCGGCGTGGAGCTGGGTGAGCTGGGCGACACGCTCACACATTATCTCGACACCGAACTGGACAGCCTCAAGGCGCCCGGCAGTGTCGACCCATCCCCGACCAGCGGCTTCCAGCGCGTCGTCCAGCGCGCGATCCTGCACGTCCAGTCTTCCGGCAAGGAGGAAGTGACCGGCGCCAATGTGCTCGTCGCGCTCTTCTCCGAGCGGGAGAGCTATGCCGTCTATTTCCTCCAGCAGCAGGATATGAGCCGCCTCGATGCGGTCAGCTATCTGAGCCACGGCGTCGGCAAGGGCGCCACCGCGCAGGAGACCCCCAAGGCCACGCCGGCCGAGGAGGAGAAGAAGGGCGAGACCAAGAAGAAGGATGGCCCGCTCGACCAGTTCACCGTCAACCTCAACGAGAAGGCGCTGGCCGGCAAGGTCGATCCGCTGATCGGCCGCACTGCCGAAGTGGATCGCACGATCCAGATCCTGTGCCGCCGCTCGAAGAACAACCCGCTCTATGTGGGCGACCCGGGCGTCGGCAAGACGGCGATCGCGGAAGGGCTCGCGCGCAAGATCGTGCAGGGCGAAGTGCCCGACGTGCTCAAGGATGCCGTGATCTACTCGCTCGACATGGGCGCGCTGCTCGCCGGCACGCGCTACCGCGGCGATTTCGAGGAGCGGCTGAAGGCGGTCGTCAACGAGCTGGAGAAGATGCCGGACGCGATCCTGTTCATCGACGAGATCCACACGGTGATCGGCGCGGGCGCGACCTCGGGCGGGGCGATGGACGCCTCCAACCTGCTGAAGCCGGCACTCTCGGGCGGCGTGATCCGCTGCATCGGCTCGACGACCTACAAGGAATTCCGCAACCATTTCGAGAAGGACCGCGCCCTGCTACGCCGGTTCCAGAAGATCGACGTCAACGAGCCCACGGTCGAGGATAGCGTCAAGATCCTCATGGGCCTGCGCTCGGCCTTCGAGGATCATCACTCGGTCAAATATACGCCGGATGCGATCAAGGCCGCCGTCGAGCTGTCGGCGCGCTACATCAACGACCGCAAGCTGCCGGACAAGGCGATCGACGTGGTCGACGAGGTGGGCGCCATGCAGATGCTGGTGCCGCCATCGCGCCGCAAGAAGATGATCACGCCCAAGGAAATCGAGGCGGTGATCGCCACCATGGCGCGCATCCCGCCCAAGACCGTCTCGTCCGACGACAAGAGCGTGCTGGAAACCCTCCAGACCGACCTCAAGCGCGTCGTCTTCGGGCAGGACAAGGCGATCGAAGTGCTGTCTTCCGCGATCAAGCTGAGCCGCGCCGGCCTGCGCGATCCGGACAAGCCGATCGGCAATTATCTGTTCAGCGGCCCCACCGGCGTCGGCAAGACCGAGGTCGCGCGGCAGCTCGCCAGCCTGCTCGGCATTCCGCTCCAGCGGTTCGACATGTCGGAATATATGGAGCGCCACTCGGTCAGCCGCCTGATCGGCGCGCCGCCGGGCTATGTCGGCTATGATCAGGGCGGCCTGCTCACCGACGCCATCGACCAGAACCCGCATTGCGTCTTGCTGCTCGACGAGATCGAGAAGGCCCATCCCGACCTGTTCAACATCCTGTTGCAGGTCATGGATAATGGCCGCCTCACCGATCACCACGGCAAGACGGTCGATTTCCGCAACGTCATCCTGGTGATGACGACCAATGCCGGCGCGTCGGACATGGCGAAGGAAGGCATCGGCTTTGGCGACATCAGCAAGGAGGATGCGAGCGACGAGGCGGTGAAGCGCATGTTCACGCCGGAGTTCCGCAACCGTCTCGATGCGATCGTGCCGTTCAACTATCTTCCGACCGAGGTGGTCGCGCGGGTGGTCGACAAGTTCATCATCCAGCTCGAGCTGCAACTCGCCGACCGCGATGTGCATATCACGCTCGATGATGCCGCGCGCGAATGGCTCACGGCCCGCGGCTATGACAAGCTCTATGGCGCGCGCCCGATGGGCCGGCTCATTCAGGAGAAGATCAAGCAGCCGCTCGCCGAGGAGCTGCTGTTCGGCAAGCTCGTCAATGGCGGCGAGGTGCATGTCCATCTCCGGGACGATGCCCTCACCTTCGAGATCACGCCGGCGGCGCCCAAACGCGCCAAGGGCGGCTCTGCGAACAAGACCGGCGGCAAGAAGCCCAAGGTCGCCGCGCCGAAAAGCTGACGCGGCGCGCGCGGGCCATGCGAGACCCGCACGCCGTCCGCCATCCGGGCGGCCCCGACCAACCAGCCGGGGCCGCCAGCGATGCGGACAATATCGCCGCCGGCAAGCGCAAGCCGGCAGACGGGACCACGCCCGCTCCAACACCATCAACCGTTATTCTGCTGCATGGCTTTGCAGGCTTCGCGATGCTCAACAGGCCGCTCACGCTGGTTCTGCGTCATGCTGGCTACCGCCCGGTGGAGATCGGCTATGATAGCTGGGGGCAGTCGCTCGTCCAGATCTGTGACCATCTGGAGCCGTGGCTAGACCGGCTGGATGGCGATGGGACCGTGCATATCGTCGCCCACTCCATGGGCGGCCTGGTGACTCGCGCCCTCATCCATCGCCATCGCCCGGCCCGGCTCGGCAAGGTCGTCATGCTGGGCACGCCCAATGGCGGCAGCGAGATAGCCGATTTTCTCGATCGAACGCCATGGCTGCGGCCCGTTCTCGGCCACGCAGCGCCGGCGTTGATCACGCAGCGGCCAGCCATGATCGACGCCATGTTCGGCCCCGTTGATTATGATCTGGGGATTATCGCCGGCAGCCGTCCGCTCATGCCGGGCGCGGCCACGCGCCTGTTGCCGACGCCAAGCGACGGCAAGGTCAGTGTCGCCTCCACCCGGCTGGCCGGCGCGGCCGATCATATCATTCTGCCGTTATCGCACAGCATGCTGCCATATCATGCCATGACTCACCGGCAGGTCAGGCATTTTCTCGACCATGGGCGGTTCATTCATCCCGCCTGAGGATGGACTGATGGCTTTCCGTTCCGTCCATGCACATCCGGAGGCTTTCCATGACCGACACCGTTCAATTCTACACCAACCCCATGTCGCGCGGCCGGATTGTCCGGTGGATGCTGGAGGAAATCGGCCGACCTTATGAGACCCATATCCTCGACTATCAGGGCGCCATGCAGTCCCCCGACTATCTGGCGATCAATCCCATGGGCAAGGTTCCCGCCATCGTCCACCGTGGCAGGGCCGTGACCGAATGCGCGGCGATCTGCGCCTATCTCGCGGATGCGTTCCCCGCCGCCGGCCTGGCTCCGACCGATACCGAGCGCGCGGACTATTATCGCTGGATGTTCTTCGCTGCCGGCCCGGTCGAGGCCGCCACCACCAACCGGGCCGCCGGCATCACGGTGGAACCCGAGCGCGAGCGCATGGTCGGCTATGGCAATTATGACAAAATGGTCGACACATTTGAAACGGCGGTGACCGGTCGCGATTTCATCTGCGGCGCGCGCTTTACAGCCGCTGATATCTATGCCGGCTCCCAGATCGACTGGGGCCTGCAGTTCGGCTCGATCCCCGATCGGCCGGCTTTTGCCAGCTATGTCGAGCGGCTCCGGCTACGCCCCGCCTATCAGCGTGCCAGGGAGATCGACCAGGCGCTGATCGCCCTGGCGAAAGCCGCCGGGTCGCCTGCCAAATCCCCATGAAAAAGGCCCGGGAATCCAGTTCCCGAGCCAATTTCCATCATAGATATGTCCGACTATTCGCGACTGCCCATGAAGCGCAGCAGGAACATGAACATGTTGACGAAGTCGAGATAGAGCGACAGCGCGCCCATGATCACGGCCTTGCCCATCATATCCGAGCCGGCGACATAGCTATACATGCTCTTCAGCCGCTGGGTGTCATAAGCGGTCAGTCCCGCGAAGATGAGCACGCCCAGAATACTGACAGCCAGTTCGAGCGCGCTCGATTGCAGGAACATGTTGATGAGCGAGGCGATCAGAATGCCGACCACGCCCATGATCAGGAATGTGCCGAAGCCCGACAAGTCGCGCTTGGTCGTGTAGCCATAGAGGCTCAGTCCGGCAAAAGCCGCAGCCGTCGCAAAGAAGGTCTGGGCGATCGATGCGCCGGTATAGACCAGGAAGATCGACGCCATGGAGAGCCCCATCACCACCGCATAGGCCCAATAGAGCATCTGCGCCGTGCGCGTTTCCAGCCGGTTTATGCCGAAGCTCAGCACCATGACGAATGCCAGCGGCGCAAACATCAGCACATATTTCAGTAGACCGGGACCAGAGAGAATCTGGGCCGCCATACCGCTCTGCGCAAAAAGCACCGCCACGATGCCGGTCACCAGCACGCCGCTTGCCATATAGTTATAGATTGACAGCATGTACGAGCGCAGGCCGGCGTCGAAAGCGACTTCGCCAGCGCCAGTGGAAACGCCGCCCAAACCCGGCGTCGTCGTCCGAGGATCCGGCCAATTTGCCATCTTCATCACCTCCATCGGGTCAGCGACCATGCGACCCTTCAAAAATGCAATATCATGCCTCCCGCCACGGGTTTCAAGCAAAACCCGGCATTGGCATCAAAGCAGGCGGTTCCGGCCCTTCAATCAGCCCAGAAACGCGACATGCAACAAAAAAGGGGCCGGATAACCGGCCCCTTCTCATCTGGTTCGCCACCTTTCGATGGCGGCCCGGTTTCTTACGAACCCGAACCCGGACCGTAGGTGATTTCCACGCGACGGTTCTGCAGCTCGCGAACACCATCGGCGGTCTCAACCCGCGGACGGGATTCACCGAAGGCCTCGGACGAGATCACGCCGTCCGGAATGCCACGCGAGGTGAGGTAGCCACGCACCGAGGTGTTACGACGTGCCGAGAGGCCGACGTTATACTTCGGCGAGCCCGACTTGTCGGCGTGGCCGGCAAGCATGACCTGCGCGCTGCCGCAGTCCGCATAAGCCGAAACCGCGTTGTCGAGGATCGAGGCGGCGTCAGGCGTGATGTCCGCGCTGTCCCACTCGAAGAACACGATGTACGGCCCAGGCGCGCACTGTGCCACCGGCGGAGGCGGCGGAGGCGGCGGGGGAGGCGGCGGAGGCGGTGGGGGCGGCGGCGGGGGCGGCGGCGGCGGAGCTGGCTCCGCACCACCGAAGTTATACGCCAGACCCAGCAGAGCGCTGTGGCTCGTCAGACCGGTCTCGACCGGCGTGCCACCCACGCTGCGCAGCTTGATCTTGTCGTGGTTGAAGTAGCGATACTTCAGCGACACATCGACGTTGCTGGTCACCGGCACGCGAACGCCAGCCAGGAGCTGCCATGCGAAGCCGCTGTCGGAATCCCGCGTATCAGGCAGCGAGATCTTCGAGCGAGCCACACCGACACCGCCGCCGACGAAGCCCTGCAGGCCGTCGTCAGGACCGAAGTCGAGCAGGCCGTTCAGCATCACGCTGTCAACACGAGCCATGCCACCCGGCAGGATCGCGCCCGTCGAATAGGCAGTGTGCTTGTTTTTCGCCTTTTTGTGGGAATATTCCGCCTCAAGGCGGAAACCGCCAAAGTCGTAACCCACATAACCGGCAGCATCATAACCGGTCTTGTGAGACGTATCAGCCTTCACACCGTTTGCATATGCCGAGTCGGCGCCTTCGACGATGACCGCACCGATGTCGCCGCCAATATACCAGCTGTTATCCTTGGCGAGCGATGGCGAGGCCATCATGGTCGACGCGAGCGCTATGGCAAGGCCAAGCTTCCGCATATCATTCCCCTTTCAAAAATAGGTCGCAAAATGCTGCACTGCTGCTTTAAGAGCATGGCGATCGACTTTCAAGGGTATAACAGTCACAGTTCATAGCAACTGTTGCGGAATTGGCGCATATTTTTACACCTGTTGACAGTCTTGGCGCAGTAACACGGTAAACCATCCATTGAGGATGAAGTTATCGCGCCCTAAAGCATCAAGGCGCGATGAGCCCATGACCTCGCAGGGCATCCAACAGCGCCGCGATCGCGGTCCGCGCTTCCTCGTCGCGCGTGCTTCCCCCGGCCGGCGCGGCAATCGCCCCCCGCCTTGGCGCAATCACCCGCTCTCCATCCAGATAGATGCCGTCCTCCCGCACCGCATCATCCAGCCAGGCCATGCCGTCAAAGCGCATCCCATGCCCTCGGTCCTGCACCCAGATCCGCCAGCCGGGACGGGGAGCGAGAAGCAGCCAGCCACTCGCGCTCCAACAGGCGATCGCCCCTTCCTGGCCGGACCAGGCCCCGGTTGCCCCGGCGGCCACGATCCAGCACTGGCCGGCTTGCGGCATGGCGGGCGGTGTCGAAAGCGAGGCACTTTCAACGCAGGCCTGAGCAACCACGTCAAGCAGGGCCAAGGCTTCGTTATGCGTGATTTCCTTCTGGGCCTGCCCGGCCGCCAGCAACGGCAAGCCAAGGCGATCGGTATACATCATGGCGACGCTCCTTCTCGGATATCGATGTCATCGAACCGGCGGCCCGGCGAATCGGATTTTGTGAAGTCAGGGCAGGGGCAGAACGAGCGGCCGGCTAAGGCCGCTCGTCCCGCGTTGCATGATCTCGAGCCGAAGCGGCGCGCCCGCGGCCGCCGCCCGGTCCGCTGCAATATCGGCCGCGGGATAAGATGATGATGAGTCGCTGGTCTCCCACGCTCGAAGCACAGTAGCGGCTGTGCCCACGCGCAGAAGATAGCGCTCGCTCTCCTCGCCCAGCGCGATCTCGCCCAGATCGGGCCAGGCCCAGCCGAGTCGGCTGCGGCGGACCCAGCTGATCACCAGCCCGCCCTGCCCCGCCCCCTTGATCCGGCCATGCACCGGCGCGGGCGGCACGCTCGCGCGGCCGTCGATCAGGCCGGATGCCTCGGCCGGCACCAGGTCGCCGCTTCCGATCGCCCGCAACGCCAGCTGCTGCCCGATATCGGCCGGCGTCATGTTGACCGGAGCCAGTCTGTCACTGTCGAGCAGCACGAATCGCTCATCGGGCTGATGGCCCGCGCAGGCCCATTCCGTGCCATGCCAGCCCCGGATCAGGCGCGACAGACGAAAGCGCCCCGGTCCGATCGGCTCGGCCTCGCCAAATTGCAGCACTTCATCGCCGATCCCGCACAGATTGGCCCCGGCGAGCAGCTGATCGTCCGTGGCCGCCGTCAACGCGTCCGCCGCATTGTCGAGCCATATTTCCACCGCACCGCGCCGGTCGATCCGCCAGGGCACGCCATCCGGCAGCGCGCCCTGCGTCGTCCCGATCACGGCCCGCAGCGCTGTCCGGCCGATCGGCTCGGCCGTTTCCAGAGCCGCATGATAGCGCAGCAGCACCGCGCGGCGCCAACCCGCATCCGCCCCGGTCGCTGCGGCATAGACCGTCGGCACCGTTGCCAGCGTCAGGCCATCGGGCGGCAACTCGACGATAGCCAGATGGGTCGCCCCCTGCACCAGATCGGTTTCGCGCAGCGACGTCCCGGCATCACCGCCGCCGGCCACCGCCCGTGCGCCGCCATCATGCGCCCGCAGCGTAAGCCGCACGGCCATATTTTCCCACGCCACCGCCTCCACTCGCCAGCGCCCCGGCTCATCGGTGAGCGTCACCACGTCGCCGATCTCGCATTCCAGTGCCGCCCAGCCGATGGATCGGCGGATCAGGGTCCGCCGCCGCAGCCCGCTGCGCAGCTTCGCATCGGCAAGACGGCGCGCGGCGGCGGCGGACAGGGCGGCGGGCAGATCGACATTGTCCTGCCGGGCTCCCGGTCCCGGCCGCTCGGCGGTCTGGATGCCCGCCTGAAAATCCCGCTCCGGGTCATGATATCGGATGGACAGCCGCGCCGGCACCGTCTCGATCGGCAGCCGCTGCCGACTCTCCGGCGCTTCCGCCTTCCCGTCGATGGCGCAGACCTCCGCCGCAGGATCAATCCTGTAATCCCGCTCCTGTCCCCCGGCGAGGATGAGGGCGCTCCCTTCCTCCCGCCACAGCAGATCATTCATCTCGACCAACGCGCCCATGGCATCGCGCAGGTCCGCGCCATCGGCTGCGAAGCCGAAGAAGCTCGCGCCGGGCGCATCCCCCCGATAGGCAATCGCCTCGCCGGCCAGTTCGGATGCGATGGCTGCCATGCCAGCCGCCCCGCCATCGGCGATGACCTCAAATGTCAGCGACGGGATGCGATTGCCGAAATCGGCCAGCTGCAATCCCTCGAACACGGCATAGGCGCAGCCCCGGAAAGCCGGTGCACGATCCAGCCCGACATCGGCCGCGATCAGTGGATCGACGGCCTGATCCTCATCGCCGGAATGGAACCGGAATGCCCCGACCGGTGCCTTGAAATCGCCCGCCGCGCCGCGCAGCAGGTTGCCATCCGCCCAGATCCGCCGGATGCCAGTGATCCGCCGCGCGGAGAGCGCTACGGCCAGGCTGGCCGTATAGCTATAGCTGGTCACGCTCGGCCGGCCCTTGCCGCCGCCGCTCGTCGCGCTGCTTTCCTTCAGGTCGGTCGCCCAGATGACCGTGCCCGCTACGCGCAACTGCCCGAAGATGCGCGGCACCCGCGTGCCATAGCGGGATGTCTGCACCTGCAGATCATTGAGCCGCGGCCCGCTCCGACCCGCCGGCCTGAATATCTGCGCATCGATCGCCTGCCCGGCCAGCGCGCCAAGCGCACCGCCGATCGGCCCGCCGAAGAGGGTCCCCACGGCGGTCAGAACGATTGTGGCCATCTTGCTACCCCTGCTGACTGGCTGTAACGAGACGCCACCGGCCGAGAATGGGCCATGGCGCCGGCAACGGCATGAGGACGACACGCCCCAGTCCGGCATCGGCATGGACGAACCCGCGCCCCGTCGCCACCATGAGGTGCAGTTGCATCGGCCCGCTCTCGGCCAGCAGCAGCGCGCCCGGCGATATCTCGTCCACCGGGATGAACCCGGCCGCACGCAAGGCCCGGCCCGCGCGCGCCGCACTCGTCCCGCGCAGTTGATAGCCCGGCAGCTCGCCCACCGGCCCGCCCGCCCGCGCCACCGCCAGCGCAGCAAGGCCCACGCAATCAAGGCCGGTCAGTTCGCAGCGGCCATGCAGCCGGAACGGCACGCCCACCAAGGCCAGCGCCTGCGCCGCGATGCGATCATGAATGCTCATCGCTCAACTCCCCGGATAGCGGGTGAGCAGATCCATCCCCGGCAGGTGCGGCTCACCCCGAAAATTGGCGGTGTTGGCAAACCGCGTCGCGCAGGTCTCCAGCCGCTTGTCGCACCCTTCGACGAGCAGGACGAGCGTGCCCCCCGCCACCGCAAACGGCGGGGGTTCCGCCAGAAACAGCGCGTCGCCCGCCTGGTCGACAATCATCTGCACAAGCCCCGTATTCGCCCCGCTCAACCAGCGCAGTTCCCCAAACGGATAATGCCCCGCGCCAAGCCCGGGATAATGCAGCCTGTCCCCGCTCAGCGCGTCCACCCGCACGATGCGCTGCCGCGCGCGCATGTCGATCCGGCAGGCCGCATCACCCAGCCGGGCGCGACAGGTCGGGCTGGTGACCGGCGCCACCGCCCGGTCGAGCAGCCCGCCCGCTCCGCGCAGCGCGACGGCATAGCTGCCGTCCTTGCGCTCGACCCCGCCCATCGTGCCGCGCGCCAGTTCCAGCCACAGCGCGCCGGGCTCGGTCCATTCGGTCAGGTGGAGCAGCAGCGTCGCGCCATCCCACCGCCCGGCATCCAGATCATCCTCGGCAATCGCCGCCGCGCTGAGCGCGCCCGCGATATCGGCCAGCTCCGCCGCACCGTCGCCGCCCCGCACAATCGCGCTGGGCGTGATGCCCGGCGCGGCCGCATAGCGCAGTCCCGCCACATCGAGCGGCCGGTCATGGCTGGTCAGGCCAATCGTCACCCCGTCGCGTCGCTCCAGCCGCCAGCAGAACGCCAGCGCACAGAGCGGCTGCGCCAGTATCGCCGCCACGCCGCTCATTCGCGCACCTCCACCAGCGGCACCGACGGCACCGCGCCGGCCGCAAATGTCTCCTGGTCGATGTCCAGCCGGTCCTCGGCGAAGCGCACCGGCACATCGAACAAATAGCCCGCCGTCACGATCGCCCTCGCCGCCGGCGCGTCCTCGAAGCGCACCTCGCCCAGCGCGCCCAATTGCCACCCGCCCGATCGCTCGACGCCATCCACGGCGACCCGCACGCTGCCCGCCACCGGCCGGGTCACCATCCGCATCTGCGCGTCGGTCGCCGCGCCATAGGCCTTGCGCAGCCGGAACACCGTCATGACGCCATCGCCAAGGCCGATCACCTGATCGAGCGCCCCCGGCGCCGCGCCAAACGCGCCCGAGCCATGGTCGAACGGATCGCGAAAGCGGAACCCCCGCGCCGCGCCGCGCCGCGCCCGAAAGAACGCAATCAGCGTCGCAATATCGGCTTCCGATCGCACCCCCGGCCCGGCATCGAAATGCAGCCGCGCATCGGCCCATTGCGTGCTGCGCTGCTCATGGCCCGAGACACTCTCGATCACCCGCGTCGAGAAGGTCGGCGCCACCTGCGCGCGCCGCCCGATGGCGAGCGGAAAGGACAGATCGTCGAAAGCCTGCACGTCCGCATCTCCTGCCAGATTGAAATAGGTGAAGCCGTCTCGCGCCACTTGCGGCAACGCCCAGATGAAGATCGCGGCCGGTTTGCGCGCCCGCGCCGCCTCGGCCGCGTCCGCAATATACCGCCAGGCCCGCGCTGTTTCCGCCGGCGACTGCTCCGCCGGCACAAAACCCGCCAGATAATGCTGCTCGCGCGTCGGATAGCCCAGCCGCGCATCGATCAGCGTCCGCGCGGCCTCCGCCCGCGCCGCCTGCCCGCTGGTGATCCAGTCATAATCCTCGGTCTGCAACCGGTCGAACGCCGGCGCCGCCCAGCCCACCGGCACGTTCGCGCGCTTCGCCTCGGGCATCGCCGGGTCAAGCAAGGTCGGCAGAAAGACGAGCAGCAGCACTTCCGCCCCCGGCGTCTCCGCCCGCACCGCTGCGCCCAGTGCCGCGGTCGATGCCGCCAGCGCCGCGCCGGCCGCGTCGAGCAGCGCCGTGCGCGCGCCGTCGAGGGCCCCGCGCATCGTCTCAATCTCCGGCGGCGCGCCCCCAAACACCGCCCGCGCTGCATCATCATAAAGGCACGGGCGACCATCGGGCATGATCCACCACCACGGCTCGCCAATCTGAAAATGGACGGCCAGCCCAGCCTCCCGCGCGATCCACACAAATGCCCGCGCCACCGCCTGAAGATAGGCCATCGCCGTTCCATTGGCCGGTGAGAGCAAGGTCGAGGGCGGTGCCCACCCGGTCAGCGCCGGCGCGCCATCCCAGGCCCGCTGCTTCCACGCATCCGGGCAATAAGCGTCAAACAACTCATAGGAGAGCGACAGGATGAGATCGAACCCCAGCGCCTTGCAGCGCGCCGCAAAATCCGCATGCCAGCGCTGGCACGGCGCATTGAGCGCACCGCTCGTCAACGTGGCACGAAACGCCCCCGCGACCGGTTCGAGCCGCATATAATGGCTCATCCCCACATAATGGTTGATCGCCCCGCGATAGCCCAGCGCCAGCACCTGCCGCAGGATGCGCTCGGGCGTCAGATTATAACCATCGTCATACCCGGTGGCGATGGAGAGCCCATGCTCCGGCACCATCACATCCCCGATCGCGATGACCGAGCCCGAGCCCTCGCAGCCTATCTGCGTCAGCTCCACCCAGCCCTCGACAGGCGCCGGAAACACCGTCTCTCCCCGATCATATCCCTCCGGCACGATCGAGATGAACAACCGGTCAATATCCCCCGGCCACACCGGATCGGCCTCGCCCGGCAGCAGGAACCCTCCGCGCAAGGCATCGAAAGGCAGCGTGATGATCGCATCTTCCGGCGAACCGCTGGCATAGTTCCACAGCCGTACATACCAGTTGCGCGCTGCGCCCGTTGCATCGCGCCCCTCGATGGTCAGCGTCGGCCCGTCGACGGCGTCGAGCGGCTTCATCCCATGGCTGCGCCAGTGGAACCGCAATGTGCAGCGGGCATAATCGCGCTCCGTGGCATAGCGCAGCAGCGGATGGTCCCACTGGTCCTCCGTCTCCCAGATCAGCCCCGCCAGGTCGCCCGAGCCATGAAACACGGCATCGATCCGCAGCCCGTCCGCGCCCTGCGTCACCACGGACGCCATCATCGGCCGGGGGAAATTGACCGTCCAGTAAGGCGGCGCAAACCGCTTGATGACGCCGCTATCCTGATCGCGCCGGGCATCGGCCAGCCAATAAGGCATGATCTGCTCCTCCTGATCGTGAAACGCCGCTGTCCAGGCCGCGCCACAGGCGACAGCGCAAAGTCGCGATCCGGCGCGCTTTACCCTGACGCCGGTCTCACGTAATTTCGGCCGGCACCACCGAGGGGACCCCCATGCTGCCTGTCGATTTCGTCAAAGCGCTCTGCGTCGCCATCGCGATCCTCGTGCTGGATCTCGCGGCCGCATTCGGCGTGGTCTGGTTCTACAGCCTCGCCATCGATCCGGGCCATGCACGCGACTATTATGTCGCCCTCGCCCCGGCCATCTCGACGGTCAGCACCCGCATCATCGGCCCCATCCTGTTCCTCCTGTTCGTCTGGCGCGTCTCACGCCGCCGGCCGGATCGGAACCCATGGACCTTCGCCTTCGCCGTCTTTGCCTTCTATCTGATCGTCGATGGCGCCCTCGTCGCCTATCGGGGCTTCTTCATCCCCGCCGTCATCGCCACCATGGCGCTGAAATTGTTCGGCGCCCTCATCGGCGCCTGGCTCGCCCGCCTGCGCCGGCGCTAAGCCCCACTCCGGCACCGGCCCTGCCGGACAGCCTTCCAGGCAACCAGGGCGGATCGTCATTGCGAAGATGACCTGCCGAATATGGTGGATTTTCGTGACCCGGAGCGCAGCGTGCGTCATTTGCAGGCCGGCAGGGCGGCATGTCGATCCACCCTAATCCCCCAGCGCCCCGCGCACCGCTCGCGCCACCTGCCGGGCACTGCGCGCCAAGGCGCGCGGGCTGTCCGCCCCTCCACTGTTGACGGTGATCGAGACGTGCACCTCGCGCCCCGCACCCGCTCCGCCGACCGGCACCACCTGTCCGCTGCTCGTCGGCATGAACATTTCCGGCCCGCGCTCGCCCACCAGATAGCCCCGCCCCGGCGAGACGGGCCCGCCCGTCGCCCGCCCCGGCAGGCCAAGCGCGCCCGCCAGCAAACTGGTCCCCAGCCCCAACAGTCCGCCGCCGCCGAGCCCCATCGCGCCCACGCCCTGCCGCACCGCCGCCGCCGCAATCTGCGCAAGCGTGGAGAGCGCCATCTTGCCCAGATCGTCAAACCCCAGCTTGCCGTTGCGCACGGCGCGCAGCAGCCCCGCCTCGATCGCCCGGCCCGCCTTGTCGGCGCCCGCCACCAGCGGCCCTTCCAGCGCCGACCGCATCTCGCCAATATCCTGCGCAAAACGCGCCACATCCGCGCGCACCGCCACGGTGCGGCCATCCAGTTCATCATCCATCGGGGTGTATCTCCTTGAGGCGCGCGATCAGCGCCCGGTCCATCGCCGGCACATCAGCGCCCGGACCATCGTGGAGCGGAGCCAGCCCGGTCGCCAGTTCCTCCGGCGTCGCCGCCCAATACTCCTCCGGCCGCCAGCCGAGCAGCAGCCCGGCCTGCCCGGCGAGCCGGCGAGCGCAATCCGCAAATGTCGTCATTCCCCACCCATGAGGATCTGCCGCAGGATCGCCCGCACGGCCGGCATCGCCGCGCCGACACCCTGCGCCACCAGCGCCTCGCCAAGGCGCGCGCGCTCCAGCGCATCCGGCCGGTCCGCCAGGCAGTGCCACAGCAGCGCCTCCATCTCGGCCAGCGCCAGCCGCCCCTGCCCGGCCCGCTCGGCCAGCGCGAGCAGCGAGCCCACCTCGCCCTCCGCCGCCACGAGCGCCGCGAAACTGGGCCGCACACGCAGCGCGCGCCCGCCCACGGTCAGCGCGGCCTCCCCCCGCGCGGGATTGGCCCCGGCCGTCACAGCGCCGCCACCGCGCCGGAGCTTTCAAGGCTCAGCGTATAGGTCCGCTCGCCATTATAATCCCCGGCATAATCCAGCCGCGTCACCAGAAACTGGCCGCGCAATCGCTCGCCGCTCTCGAAGCTCAGCTCATAATCGTCGATCGCGCCCACCAGCGCATGGTCGCGCAGCCGCACCTCGGCGGCCGATCCGGTAAAAATCCCCGCGCCCGAGACACTCACCGATCGCACGCCCGCGCCGGGCAGCAATTGCCGCCAGCCGCCCGAATCCTTGCTGGTGATATTCACCGGCTCGCCATTCACGGAAACCTGCGTCGTGCGCATGCCGGCGACGGTCGCATAGGCCACCGGCACGCCGCCATCGCCGATCTTGAGCAGGAAAGCGCTGCCCTTCTCCACTGCCATGATCTGTCCTTTCAAGATGAGGAGGAAAATCGCCGCGCGTCAGCCCAGCCGGGCCGCCCGCACCGCATAATCGAGCGTCACCCGCCAGTCGGCCCGCCCACGCACGATCCGCGCCCGCTCGAACCGCAAGTCGGTGATCCGCCAGTCGCCGACATCGCCGGGCATCGCCGCCAGACAGGCCTCGACCCGCGCGACAATGGCATCCACCCGCCCGCGATCATCGCCGCGCACGATGATCCGGATCAGCTGGCGCAGCGTCAGCCCGTCGACGCCGCGCGCGCCCCAGCCGGTCGCTTGCGCGTCGTCCAGTTGCAGCCATGGCGCGCTCGCCTTGAGCGGCACGCCCTCGCTCACCTGCTGGACGAGCGCCGCCAGCGCCGCATCGCCGCTCAACGCCGCATGGAGCGCCGCGCGCACAAGCGTCGCCCCGGTCATGCGAGCTGCACCCGCCGCCAGGGTCGCCACAGCGCGGTCACGGAGGCCGGCGGATCGGGCTCCAGCCCCTCGCGCCGGGCATGATATTCACCCGCCAGCCGGATGATCCCATGCCGGATCGCGTCAGGCACCGCATCGGCATCATTCGCCAGCCCGGCGGTATAGCGGACCCGCACCCGCCCCGCCGCGCCGGGCGTGGAGATGCGAATATGCCCCGTGCCGCCCGCGTCGATATCCACGGCATAGCTCTCCACCGGCAGCGGAAACGCCGCGCCATCGGCCGGCAGCCCATCAACGGCTGTGATGCCGGTCACCGGCCGGATCGCCAGCCGCTGCCAGCCGCTGCGCACGCCCAGCGTCTGCGTCACAGCGCGCGCGATCAGCAACTGGCCAAGATAGCGCTCGGCCACCTCGCTCGCGGCACGGATCAGCCCGGTCAACGCGTCATCCTCATCGTCCAGGCTGATCGCAAGATAGGTCTTGAGCGCCTCCAGCGGCGCCGCGAGCGCAGCCGCCGGTTCGATGGTCACGGTCATGCGATGCATCCTTCGCAAATGGAGGGAGAAAGGGCGCGCCATGCCGGCGGGAGTGTTCCGGCATGGCGCAACTCCGCCGCGCGCTTACGTGGCGGAGAACTTCATCAGCTTGATCGCATCGCTGTTCGTCACCGCCCCGCCGATCCGCTTGACGGCATAAAACTGCACGAACGGCTTGTTGGTGAACGGGTCGCGCAGGATGCTCGTCTCATTGCGCTCGGCGATCACATAGCCATGCTGGAAGTTGCCGAACGCGATGGAGAGGCTGTCCGCCGCCATGTCCGGCATATCCTCGGCCTCGACCACCGGATAGCCGAGCAGCGTCGCCGGCTGGCCCACGGCCAGACTGGGCTGCCACAAAAAGGCCCCGTCGCTCGTCTTGAACTTGCGGATGCGCGCCAGCGTCGTCGAGTTCATCACAAAGGCCGCGCCCTGCCGATAAGGCGCCTTCAAGGCCTGCACGAGGTCGATCAGCTTGTCCTGCGGCGCGCTCGCCGGGAAAGCCCCCGCCTGCCCGGAAGCGATATATTGCAGCGAACCGAACGCCCGCACGCCATCCGCCTCGCCCGTCGCGCTATACTGGAGGAACCCCTTCGGCTTGTTGGTCCCGTCCCCGTTCACAAAGGCCGCGCCCTCGGCCCGCGCATATTCCTGCGCAATCTCGCCCGCGAGCCAGCTCTCCACATCGAACAAGGCGTCGTCCAGCATCGCCTGCGTGGCCGACGGGTTGGCATATAACTCCCCGCTGGGCGGAGCGATCTCCTGGAAGACCGGCGTCGCGGTCTCCGGCCGCGCCCCGGTCTCGGAGGCCCAGCCGGACACGACCCCGCCCGTCGTCACCAGCTTGCGATAGCCCGCCGTGCCGGTGCGCACGACATTGGCGATCGCGCGGATCGGCGAGATCGCCTTGAGCGCTACCTCGATCATCTGGTCGATCTCGCGCGGCACGGCATAGCCGCCGGCCCCGCCGCTCGCGCCGGAGAAGCTCTTCAGCTCCACCCCGGCCTCGACCCCGCGGCGCAGATAGCGCTCGGTAAAGGCCGCCCGTGCCGGGTCGATCTCCCCGCCCTTCGCGCCATCGAGCGGCGGCCGGCCACTGCGCAGCGCCTGCGCCGCCATCGCGGCATCCATCGCGTCGAGTCGCGCCTCCAGGCCCGTCATCCGGTCGGCATGCAGGATCGCATCGAAGCTCTCCTCCAGCGCATTGGCTTTCACTTCCAGCATAAGTCACGTCTCCTGCGGTCAAAAAAAAGGGAGCCCAAAGGCTCCCGTGAAAATCTGCTTATTCCGCCCTGCTCATTCCACGGCATGCACCCGCGCCAGCGTCTGCATCGGATGCGTCACCAGACTGACCTCAACGAGATCAAGCGCCTCCAGCCGGCGTGGCTGCTCGCCCTGCGCCGCCACCACGCGGTAGCCGAACGACAGCCCGTCGATCCGCCCCGCGCGCAGCATCGCCGCCGCCTGCCGCGCCGCCGCACCGGCTCCGCCAATCTCGCCGATCACGCGCAGCCCCCGCGCATCCTCGCTCACCGCCGATATCCGCCCGATCGGCAGGTCCGCATGATGCTGCCAGAGCAACGGCAACCCGTCCGCCCCCCGCCGCGCCAGGCTCGCCGCAAACGCTCCCGGCGCGATCATGTCTCCGCCCCGATCGACCTTGTCGAAAATCGCGGCATAACCCGCGAAGCGCACCGCCGCGCTCATGAAGCCTTCGCCTCCAGCCCGAGCATCGCGCGCTTTTCCGCGTCGGAGAGGAAGTCGGCCGCCGCCACCCGGTCCCACAGCTGCGCCCGCTCATCGATCAGCGCATGCACCTGATTCAGGTCCGCCGCGAGCCGCAACCCCGGCATGAACCCGCGCAATCCCTGCGCCAGCCCGCCCAGTATCTTGTCCGCCAGCGGCAGCACCGATTGCCGCCACAGCGCCTTGTTCGCCTCGCGATAATTGGCGTAAGTGCTATCCCCCGGCAGCCCGACCAGCACCGGCGGCACCCCGAAGGCGAGCGCAATGTCCCGCGCGGCGGCCGCCTTGAGTTCCACAAAATCCATCTCATGCGGCGAGAGGCTCATCGACTGCCATTGCAGCCCGCCTTCGAGCAACATCGGCCGCCCGGCATTTTCCGCGCCCTGAAACGCCGCCTCCAGCTCATCCTTGAGCCGGTCGAACTGATCGGAGGAGAGCAGCCCGCCATCCTTGGGCTCATAGACCAGCGCGCCGGACGGCCGCGCCGCATTGTCCAGCAGCGCCTTGTTCCACCGCGTCGCGCTGTTGTGGATCGCCACGGCCCCCGCCGCCGCGCCAAGGCAGCCCAGCCCATAATGATCATCCGCCGGGTTGAGCGAGCGGATATGGATCACCGCCGTGCGCCCCGCCGCATCCTCGCTCGCATAATGCACATCGCGCTCGCCCGCCCGATAGCGATAGGCGTTCGGCCAGCCCTGCCCGTCCTGCTCGATGCTCACCCGGTCCGGCCGCAGCGCATAAAGGCTCGCCGGCCCACCATCGGGACCATGGCCAACCTGCACATAGCCATTGCCATGGAGCAGCAGATGCGCCGCCAGCGTCTCGATAAGGCTCTGCCCCGCCGCCCGCTGCTGCACCAGCGCCAGCGCGCCGGCGGCCGCCGCCGGATCATCCGCCGTGGCGATCAGCGCCACGCTGCCCACCGCCTCGCTGATCAGCCGCAGCGCCCGCTGCGCCACCGGATTGGCGAGAATGGCAGCCTTCAGCTGCGCCTCATAGCCCTGCGGCCAGTTGCCTGCCGCGACCCAGCCCAGCCCCAGCCAGGCACGGGTCAGCGGTGGCCGCGACACGTCCGCCGCGGCCTTGCGTCCAAACCATTTCAATGGCGCTCTCCTTACAGATCATGTCCGCCGCAACGGGCGATCCCGAACCGGCCGCGCAGGCTCAGCCCACCCCGCCCGGCAAATATCCCGCCGCTCATCGAGCACGATGAGGAGGCGGCAATGGCCATCCCGTTTCGATCAATGGGTCGGCGCGGCACGATCCATCCGCATCCGCCCGGCCGCAACGCCGCCAGCGGCAGATGCGCCATGGCCGCGCGGCCAGGCCGAAGACCATGCCCACGAGCGCGATGCGGTTCGCTGTGATCTGTGTCCCCAGGCCCGACCAGTCGCGCTGCCTCAGGCCGCGATCAGTCCCAGCCCCACGCCTTTCACCGCTGCCGATGTGCGGTCGGACACCTCCAGCTTCTCGTAAATCCGCCGCATATAGGTATCCACCGTGCCGGGCGCGATCTGCAAGATCTCGGCGATCACGCCATTGCTCTTGCCGCGCGCCACCCAGTCGAGAATTTCCTTCTCCCGGCGCGAGAGCAGCCGCGTCGGCGGCGCCGCATCGGCAAACAGTGCACATATCCGCAGATGCGCTGCCTGCGCCGCGAAATGGAGCAACGCCAGATGGTCCCGGCTCGTATCCGTCTTCGCCGTCATCCGGCCCAGCCCCACCACCGCATCGCGACCGTTCGGCCCGTAGCAGGGCAGCGAGAACCCGTCCGTAACCCCCTTCTCCCGCAGCGCGGTCAGGAAGGCGCGTTCCTCGTCGGTCAGCTGCGCGTCACGCCAGATCTCGCTCCAGCGGAGCGGTCGGCCGGCCACCAGCGCCGTATGGGGCACAATATCCAGCCGCTCGAAATCAAACGCCCGGTAAACGTCCCGTTGCTCGCGGGTGAAGCCATATTGCAGCGGGACGATCGCCGGCAGACCGGTCCCCGCACGCAGCCAATAATAGCTCACCCCGCCAAAACCATGGCGGCTGAAATAACGGGTCATCTGGCGCCACAGGACGGGAAGCGTCGGCGCATTCACAATGCTGTTCGATATATTTTCCATCCGGAAGAGTCCCTGCCGGCCGGTCAGCTGCGAACGTCTGCCTATCCGTGCATCAACGCAAATGATTTCACATTGGCTCCCCTCACCTCCGGCCGATTGCTATCCAGCCCGATGCCCGCCGATCGCGCGGCCACGGCCGGACAGCACACGCAGCCCGTCTCACGGTACGGGCCGTCCCCACTGGCAGATCGCGACCCGCCGGAAAAACCAAGCGCGAACCATCGCCATCGCAGCGGGTCACAATGGCGTGAGCCGCGCCTGCCCCCGGGTCGCCAGCAACAGTTCCGTCAGCGCCCAGACGAGCGCGTCGGCCCGGTCCGGCGATCGCCCCGGCCCTTCATAGCCGCCACCCAGCACCAGCCCGCATAATTGATCCTCCAGCTCGGGAAACAGCCCGGCATGGCACACCCGCCCGGCCTCATAGGCCGCCGCGATCGGTTCCGCCCGCGCCACCTTGCCCTGCGCGGCATGCACCAGCCGCAGCGGCAGCGCGATATCCGCCGCCCGCAGCACCGCTCCCACCATCGCACCGCCATTATTCGCCTCGGCAATCACCTTGTCCGCCGCCCAGCGCGCGGCCGCATCGGCCACCGCGCGGGCCCAGCGCTCGGGCCGCACCCGCTCGATCGTCGCATCCTCCAGCACGATCGCCCGTCCCGCGTCATCCAGCGCCGCAACCACGATCCCGCACGCATCGCCATGGTCGCTCGCCGGTGGATCGACCGCCACGACCAGCCGCGCCCACGCCGTGCCCTCGGCCACCGTGCGCGCCATCCGGCACCGATCGAGCAGATCGCGCGTCCACAGCGCCCCCTCGGCCTCCAACAGCAGGTCGCCGTCCAGTTCCTGCCGACCCAGCCGCGTCCCGCCGAACATCCGCGCCATTTCCGCCAGAAAGCGCGGGGGCAGCGCCGCGCTGTTCTCCTGCGTCCGCCCCCGTGTGATCCGCACCGCCGGGTCGCTCGCCAGCCGCCGCACCAGCGCAACCGGGCGCGGCGTCGTCGTCGCCATCACGCATGGCCGGACACCGAGCCGCAAGCCCATCGCCAGATTGTCCCACGCCGCCGTGGCGCGCGGCCATTTGGCGATCTCGTCCGCCCAGGCATGGCTGTGCTGCGGTCCGCGCAAGGCTTCCGGCTCGGCCGCGCCATAGATGATCGCCCGCGCCCCGTTGGGCCATTGCAACAGCCGTCGCGTCGGCTGCCAGCTTGGCCGCGCACCGGCCGGCGCGATCGCCAGCAGCCCGCTCTCGCCTTCCACCATCACCGCCCGCGCTTCATGCAGACTGGCGCCGACCAGCGCGATCCGCGCCGTGCCGTCGCCCTCCGCCAGCGCGCGCACCCATTCCGCCCCGGCCCGCGTCTTGCCAAAGCCCCGCCCGGCCATCACCAGCCAGATGAACCAGTCTCCGTCGGGCGGCAGCTGCGCGGCCCGCGCCTGGTGGCGCCAGGCCCCGGCCAGCCATGCACAGCCCTCGTCGCCCAGCGCCGCGAGCAACTGCGCGCTCTTCTCCACCGGCATCCGGGCGATTCGTTCCAGCGTCGATTTGCCGCTGTCGGCCATCACCCGGCCTCCCGCGCCCCATCGGTTGCGCGGGTCGGATCGGAACCATCGGAACCGTCCGAGGCGAAGCCATGCGCATCGCCGCTTTCACCGTCACCTGCCTCCGCGTCGCCGATCTCGGCTTCGCACTCCGCCAGCCGCATGCGGATTTCATCCAGATAGCGCTGCAACCGCTCGGTCGCGCCCTGCTCCGGCGCCTCGTCGCCGTCCCGCGCCCGGCGGAAGGCCAGCACTTCCTCCCGATGCGCCATGAACAGCCGCATCGCGACGGGGAAGTTGAAGCTGCGCACTGTCTTCACATATTTGAGCGTCTTCTCCGCACCCTCTTCAACCATTTCGGTTCGTTCGCTGCCATGGAGCGACTCCCGCAGGAGCATCAGCTCAACTTCGCTATAGCCAATCTCCAGCGCTTCCCGCCACGCTTGCGCAAAGGCCGGATCGCGGGCCTTGAGGTCATAGGCCGCCGTCAGTGACATGCCCGCCGCCGCGGCAGATTTTCGCACATTGGCGGTATCGGTCAGTGCAGCCAGAAACAATGATTTGCGCTTGCCGTTCCAGCGTGCCCGCGATTTGCCCACGACAGTGCGGCCGGCGACAGCCGCCGGGCAGTTCTTCCTCGTCATAGGGCTGTGATCCTGCGTTCGCGCCGATCGGAGCGTTCATCCGGTGCGCTGGAACGACTCAAATTGCGATGATGCCCTGTTGTAACCACAGAGCGTCACGATGTCAATCTAAAAGTGCCAAATAGGTTATTTATTCGACACCACGGCCTCGCCGTCGCCGGGGCATAATCCGATCACGGAAAAGTCCGTCACATGCGCCGGTAACGAAAATACCAGACCTCATGCCCCTTGCGGCGCGCCTTGGCCTCATAGCGCGTTTCGGGCCATCCCCCGGGGCGCGTGAGGAAGTCCCCGGGTGCCTGAGCCAGCCACTCGAAATCCGTGCGCTCGCGCATCACCATCAGGGCCCAGCGCAGATAGATCGGGTGATCGGTGCCAAAGCGGAATTCACCGCCCGGTTTCAGCTTAGCGGCGATCAGGTCGACCGGTCCCTTGTTCATCATCCGCCGCTTGGCGTGACGCGCCTTGGGCCAGGGATCGGGGTGGAGCAGATAGACGAAGCTCAGGGCCCCGTCCGGCACCCGCGCCAGCACATCCAGCGCATTGCCCATGTGCAATCGTATATTGGCCAGCCGCTGATCGCGCACATGGCCCAGCGCGCCCACCACGCCGTTGAGGAAGGGCTCGCAGCCGATGAAGCCATGGTCGGGCAGCAGGTCGGCGCGATAGGCCATATGCTCGCCCGAGCCGAAGCCGATCTCGAAATGCAGCGACCGGTCATCCCCGAACAATCGCTGCGCGGTGATCTCGCCCTCGTCCGGCACGCTGATGGCCGGCAATAATGTGTCGACCAGGTCCTGCTGGCCCACGCGCAGCTTGTGCCCGGACTGGCGGCCATAGAGGCGGTTGAGTGTGGTCGGGTCACCGGACTTGAAAGCAGTCATGCCGGCCTCCCTAGCTTGCGTCACGCAGAGCGCAAGAGCGCCGTTGCCGCCCACCCGCCATGAAGACCGCCCGGCCCCGTGCCCCGCCCGCTGGCACGGACAGTAATTCCAGACCCCGGCCATCGCGCGCGAGCGCAGCCGCGCAGGCCCGCCGCCGACAGGCCACAACAGAAAAGGGCGCGCCTCGGGAGGCACGCCCTTTCCGCAATCAGGCCAGCTGTCAGCCGAGCGCCGCCTTGAGGTCCGCGACAAGGTCGGTCTTCTCCCATGGGAAGAAGTCGCCTTCTGCCGCCCGGCCGAAATGCCCATAGGCCGCGCTCTTCTCATAGATCGGCTTGTTGAGCTGGAGATGCGTGCGGATCGCGCGCGGCGTCAGCCCGCCCAGCTTGTCGATCTTGCCGATCGCCCGCTCGATCGCGTCGTCGGCGACCGTGCCGGTGCCATGCGTATCGACATAGAGCGAGAGCGGCTTGCTCACGCCGATGGCATAGGCCAGCTGGATCGTGCAGCGTGTCGCCAGCCCCGCCGCCACGATATTCTTGGCGAGATAGCGCGTGATATAGGCCGCCGAGCGGTCCACCTTGGTCGGGTCCTTGCCCGAGAATGCGCCGCCGCCATGGGGTGCCGCACCGCCATAGGTGTCGACGATGATCTTGCGGCCAGTCAGCCCGGCGTCGCCATCCGGCCCGCCAATCTCGAAGCTGCCGGTCGGGTTGATGTGATATTCGGTCGCCTCGGAGAGCAATTCGGCCGGTAGCACATCGGCCACCACCTTGCGGACATAGGCCTTCAGCTGCGCTTCCTTCTCGCCCGCATCATAACCCTTGCCATGCTGGGTCGAGACCACGATCGCCGTCGCGGCGGCCGGCTTGCCATTCTCGTAGCGCAGCGTCACCTGGCTCTTGGCGTCCGGCTCCAGGAACGGCGCCACGCCGGCGTGCCGGTCGGCGGCCATGCGCTCGAGGATCTTGTGGCTGTAATAGAGCGTCGCCGGCATATAATCCGGCGTCTCGTTGCAGGCATAGCCGAACATGATGCCCTGATCGCCCGCGCCCTCATCCTTGTTGCCGCTGGCATCCACGCCCTGCGCGATATGGGCCGACTGGCCGTGCAGATTATTGTGGAATGCCAGCGTTTCCCAGTGGAAGCCGTCCTGCTCATAGCCGATCCGCTTCACCGTCGCGCGCACCGTCCGCTCGACTTCTTCCAGCGCCCCGGGGGCCCATTGGCCATTCTCGTACACGCCCTTGCAGCGGATCTCGCCGGCCAGCACCACCAGCTGCGTCGTCGTCAGCGTTTCGCAGGCGATCCGCGCTTCAGGGTCCTTGCTCAGAAACAGATCGACAATGGCGTCGCTGATCTGGTCCGACACCTTGTCAGGATGCCCCTCCGATACACTTTCCGACGTGAAGAGATAACTGGACCGCATGGTGTGCACTGACCTTTCTTCTAGCGACTCTGGCTGTTCGCAGTTGATATAAAGAAATGTTTATGTCGCTTCCTACCGGTTGCGGCGTCCGATAGCAACGCCGCCGACGAGGAGCAGCACCGCCAGACCGAGCGGAATGGCATTGCCACCCCGCGCAAACAGCGTCGGCGATGAGGGCGCCGGCAACACGCCGCTAAACGCCCCCGCTTCATGATGGCCGATCCGCGCCAGCACCCGCCCGCGCGCGTCCACCAGCGCCGAAATGCCGGTCGGTGTCGAGCGGATCACCGGCAGCCCTTCCTCGATCGCGCGGAGCCGCGCCTGCGCCAGATGCTGCGGCGGACCCCAGCTGCCAAACCACGCATCGTTGGACGGGTTGAAGATGAAGTCCGGCCGATGGCGCCGGTCCACCACGGCGCCCGAGAAGATGATCTCATAGCAGATCTGCACCGCCATATTGAGCGCCCCGCGACCGTCCATCGCCGGCAACGGCAAGGTGCGCGGCCCCGGCCCCGGCCAGAAATCGACGTCGCCCGGCACCAGTCGGGCAAGGCCGATCGCCCTGAGCAATGGCCGCATCGGCAGATATTCGCCAAATGGCACCAGATGCGCCTTGTCATAGCGCTCCAGCAACTCCCCCCGTGCATCCAGCACCCACAGGCTGTTATTCGCCCCCTCCAGCCGCCGCGCATCAATCGCATTCGCGCTCGTCGCATAGTGATATTTGTCGCCGCCCAGCATCAACAGATCATCGGGGCCAAGCAGCGCCGCGATCCGCTCGCGCCACAGCGGCTCCATGTCGAGCACCGCCGGCACCGCGGCCTCCGGCCAGAAGATCAGGCGCGGCTGCGGCCCCGCCGGCCCCGTCAGCGTGGCGAGGCGCCGGAAATTCAGCTCCTCCAGCTGCGCATCATATTTCTCGTTCTGGTTGATATTGGGCTGCACGACCCGGATCTGCGCCGGCGCGCCCGTGCCCACCGGCGGCCGCGCCGCCGTCCACAGGCCGAGCAGCGCGGCAAGCATCAGCCCGCCCAGCACGATACCCGCCTGCCGCCACTGGCGATGCGCCAGCCACCAGAGCGCCCCGGCCGCCAGCACCGCGACCAGCGAGAGACCGTAGCTGCCAATCACCGCCGCCAGTTGATCGACCCCCGTGCCGAGCCAGATCACCCCCAGCGGGTTCCAGGCGAAACCCGTGAAGATGGCCGCGCGCAAAAATTCGGTGAGCAGCCAGGCGCAGGCGAAGAACAGCGCAAACAGATGCGGCCGCCCCCGCCCCAGCGTCCAGCCGATGAACGCGGCCATCGCCGGATAAAGCGCGACATAGAGAGCGAGAATGACCACGGACACATAGCCCAGCCACGCCGGCATGCTGTCCTGGAAGGTGAAGGCATGGGCAATCCAGTTGAGCGCGATCACAAACTGGCCAAGCCCGAAGGCATAGCCGATCCGCGCCGCCGCCCGGCCACTTCCGGCCTGCCACAATAGCTGGATCAGCAGCGCCAGCGCCGCGAGCGTCAACGGCCACATGTGCAGCGGCTCGAAGCCGGTCGCGGAGACCGCCCCGGCCGCCAGCGCCATCAATCCCGGCCGTCGCCGGAGTCGCGCCATGATATCCCCCGGCTGGTTCATCTGGATTTTCGTCACCCCTGCTCCTATCGCCCGCCTTGATGATGGTTGCAATTGCACGACACAGGAGCCCCTGAGCCATGAGACCCTTCCATATCGCCTTCCCGGTGCATGATCTTGCCGCCGCCCGCGCCTTTTATGGCACCGTGATGGGTTGCCGCGAGGGCCGCAGCAGCGATCACTGGATCGATTTCGACCTGTATGGCCATCAGATCGTCGCCCATCTCGATGCAGCGGCCAGCGCGCGCGGCCCGGCGGCCAGCAGCGTGGACGGGCAGGATGTGCCGGTCCCGCATTTCGGGGTCATCCTCGACCGCGCGGACTGGGACGCGCTGGCGCAGCGGCTGGAGCGCGCCGGCACTGATTTCGTCATCGCCCCCCATGTCCGCTTCGCAGGGCAGGCCGGCGAGCAGGCGACCATGTTCTTTCTCGATCCCAGCGGCAACGCGCTCGAATTCAAGAGCTTCGCCAGCGACGACATGATCTTCGCGACCTGAGCGCTCAGCCGCCAGTGATCTGGGCCATGGTCGCGCCGCTGCACCGGTCCCCCGCCGCGCCGGTGCCGCCGCTCAGCGCCCCGGCCGCCAGCACGCCGCCGACCAGCAGGATGGCGAAAGCGGCCGTGATCCAGCCCAGATAGCGCTCCAGATAGACTTTGATCGGCGCGCCGAACTTCCAGAACAGCACGCCCACCAGCATGAACTGCATGGCGCGCGAGATGGTGCTCGCCCAGATGAAGGTGAACAGCGAGAGGCCGATAAAGCCGGAGGTGATGGTGATCAGCTTGAAGGGAATCGGCGTCGCCCCCTTCACCAGGATGATCTCCGCGCCATAATCGCGCAGATAGCAGGCCGCCTTGGGGAAGCTCTCGGTCAGGCCGAGCAGGTTCAGCAGCCCAGCCCCCACCGTCGCGAACAGATAATGGCCGATCGCATAGCCGAGCAGACCGCCCGCCACCGAGGCGAGCGTGCAGATGATGCCGTAGCGCAGCGCCTTGTCGGGCCGGGAGAGGCACATCAGCCCCAGCAGCGGATGTGGCGGAATCGGGAAAAAGCTCGATTCGAGAAAGGAGAAGGCGATCAGCCAATGCTCGGCATGGCGGTGGGCGGCCTTGGCCAGCGTCCATTCGTAAAGGCGGCGTAACATCGGGCGCGCTGATAGCCCCTTTACCGAACCTGCACCAGCGGCTTGCTCATGCGCTGCCGACGACCAGACAGGCCGCGAACATCAACAGCCCGGCAAAGCGGTTCGAGCGGAACTTGACCAGCGGGTCTGCCCCATCCTCCCGCAGCGTGCCGACCTGCCAGAGAAAGTGCAGCGCCAGCGGCAGCGAGGCGAGCGGCGCCAGCCAGTGCGGCTGGACCTGCCAGAACGCGATATTCCACAGCAGCAGCGCAGCCGCGAAGCACAGCGCCACCCCGCCGCGCACATGCCGCCCCATGGCCAGCGCGCTGGAGCGGATGCCGACCAGCACATCGTCCTCACGGTCCTGCAACGCATAGATGGTGTCGTAGCCGATCACCCAGAAGAACGCGCCAGCATAGAGCAGGAAACCGGCCAGATCGAACCCGCCGGTCATCTCCACCCACGCCGTCGGCGCGGACCAGGTAAATACCAGCCCGAGCCATGCCTGCGGCCACCAGGTGATCCGCTTCATGAACGGATAGGCCGCCACCAGCACCAGGCTCCCCAGCGCCACCAGCTGCGCCTGCCAGCGCAATTGCAGCAACACGATCAGCCCGATCAGGCACAGCACCCCCAACCATGTCCACGCCGCACGCAGCGATACCGCCCCGCTCGCAATCGGCCGGGTCGCCGTGCGCGCCACCCGCGCATCGAGATCCCGGTCGACAATGTCATTATAGACGCAGCCCGCCCCGCGCATCGCGATCGCGCCGAGCAGGAACCACAGCAGCATCGGCCAGCGCGCCGGCAGCCCGCCGGCCAGCGCGATCGCCCACGCGCCGGGCCAGAAGAGCAGCCACCAGCCGATCGGCCGATCGAACCGCGCCAGCAGCGCATAGGGCCGCGCCGCGCGGGGCATCAGCCGCAGCAAGCCCGTCGCTTCCGTATCGGGCACAGCCTGAGCCCCCATCCGCGCGTCATCCCTGTCCATTTGCCCGCTCATTCAATCGCCTGCCAATCCGTCCTGCTTGTCTCGCCCGCCCCTGTGCCACATAAGCAGCGGCGAAAAACAGGGGCAATGCCATGACCGACCATCGCGCACGCCAGCGCACCGCACAACAGCGCCGCCGGGCCATCGGTGGTGCAGGGTCGCTCGCCCTCGTGCCGGGCAGAGCCCTGTCGACCGATCAGCGGTTCGCGCTCGCATGGTGGGTGAACATGCCAGCCCCCCTCGCCCTCATGCGCTGAGCCCCATCATGCCCGCCACCCCCGCCTGGCCGCCGCGCTCCGCGCCGCGCCTCTTCGTCGAATCCGCCCTGGGCGCCGGCATCACCGTGCCGATCGAGGGCAATGCCGCCCATTATCTCATCGCCGTCATGCGCGTGCGGGATGGCGATGTGGTGCTCCTGTTCGATGGCGTATCGGGCGAATGGGCCGCCACCGCCGAGCAGGTCCGCAAGCGCGATCTCGTCCTGCGCTGCGACCGGCAGACCCGCCCGCTGGAGCAAGTCCCGGACTTCTGGCTCTGCGCCGCGCCCATCAAGAAGGCCCGCATCGACTTGGTCGCCGAGAAGGCCTGCGAACTGGGCGTCGCGCGCCTCGTCCCGGTGCGGACCGAGCGCAGCGTGGTCGACAAGGTCAAGGACGACCGGCTGCGCGCCCATCTCATCGAGGCGGCCGAGCAATGCGGCCGCACCGCCCTGCCGCAGCTGGCCGATCTCGCCACCCTCCCCGCCCTGCTCGCCACATGGCCGCCAGAGCGCACGCTCTTCTTCGCGGACGAGACCGGCGGCCAGCCCATGCCCGCCACCTTCGCTGCCCACCCCGGCCCTGCCGCCCTGCTCGTCGGCCCGGAAGGCGGCTTCACCCCGGCCGAGCGCGCCCTCATCCGCGCCTGCCCGCAAGCCGTGGCGATCTCGCTCGGCCCCCGCATCCTGCGCGCCGAGACCGCGGCCATCGCCGCCACCGCCTGCTGGATGGCGCTCAACGGCGACTGGTCGAGTTGCGAAACGAAATGAATTTGCCTGCATCAACCAAAGGTCCTATGGGCCGCCGGCACCATATCAGGGGGACGGACCGGGCATGACGACACGCACCCAATCGGCTGGAGAGGGCCCGATCATCGAGTCTCGCGACCAGCTGATCGGCCTGTTCGAAGGCGGCGAGAAGACGCCGGATCGCTGGCGCATCGGCACCGAGCACGAGAAGTTCGTCTATCGCACGGCCGATCACCGCGCGCCCTCCTATGATGAGCCGGGCGGCATCCGCGATCTGCTCGAGGGCATGCGCAGCTTCGGCTGGGAGCCGGTGAACGAAAACGGCACGATGATCGCGCTCAGCGGCGCGGACGGCACGATCAGCCTCGAACCGGCCGGCCAGCTCGAACTCTCCGGCGCCCCGCTCGACAATCTGCACCAGACCTGCGCCGAAACCGGTCGCCATCTCAAGCAGGTCAAGACCGTCGGCGACTCCCTCGGCCTCGGCTTCCTCGGCCTCGGCATGTGGCCGGACAAGCGCCGCGAGGATCTGCCGGTCATGCCCAAGGGCCGCTACGCCATCATGCTGCGCCACATGCCGCGCGTCGGCAATCTCGGGCTCGATATGATGCTGCGCACCTGCACCGTACAGGTGAATCTCGATTATTCGAGCGAAGCGCGCATGGCCAAGATGTTCCGCGTCGGCCTCGCGCTCCAGCCGCTCGCCACCGCGCTCTTCGCCAATTCGCCCTTCACGGAGGGCAAGCCCAACGGCTATCTCTCCTACCGCAGCCACATCTGGTCGGATACCGACCCGGCGCGCACCGGCATGCTGCCCTTCGTGTTCGAGGATGGCTTCGGCTATGAGCGCTACGCCGACTATGCCCTCGACGTGCCGATGTATTTCGTGTTCCGCGATGGCCAATATATCGACGCGGCGGGGCAAAGCTTCCGCGATTTCCTGAAGGGCGAGCTGCCCGCCCTCCCCGGCCAGAAGCCGCATCTGTCCGATTGGGAGGATCATCTCTCCACCGCCTTCCCGGAAGTGCGGATGAAGAGCTTTCTGGAGATGCGCGGCGCCGATGGCGGCCCGTGGAACCGCATCTGCGCGCTGCCCGCCTTCTGGGTCGGCCTGCTCTATGACGATAATGCGCTCGATGCGGCCTGGGACGTCGTCAAGGACTGGAGCATGGAGACGCGCGAAAGGCTGCGCACGGACGTCCCCCGCCTCGCCCTTGATGCGCCGATCGGGGATGGCCGCACGCTGCGCGCCATTGCCGGGCAGGTGCTCGACATCTCCCGCGCCGGCCTTGCCGCCCGCGCCCGTCTCGACAGCATCGGCGAGAATGAGACCGGCTATCTCGCTCCGCTTGACGAGGTGCTCGCCAGCGGCCGCACCCATGCCGAGCGCCTGCTGGAGCGCTACGACACCGTGTGGAATGGCGACATCAGCCGCATCTACGCCGAGGAGAGCTTCTAGCCCGGATCGACACGCGCGTCGGCGGCGCCTTCGCCACATACAGCCCCCGCCGCAGTCAGGGCCTCCAGCCGCGCCTGCCTCGCGACAAGTCTAGCTACCGAGAATATTGATGGTAAACGCCACGATGCCGAGGTTGAAGATGAACGCGGCCAGGCAGTGGAACAGCGCCACCTGACGGATGACCGGATGGGTGATCTCGACGTCGCTGGTCTGGAACGTCATGCCCAGCGTGAAGGCGAAATAGGCAAAGTCCCAATAATCCGGCTCGTCCTGCCCCGGAATGGTCAGGCCGCCATGGTCGTCGCCGCCCGACCCCTTGCGATAATATAGAAAGGCATAGTGGAAGGTATAGACGAGGTTCGAGAAGAGCCACGCCAGCACCAGCGTCGTGACGATCAGCGCCAGCATCGCCGGCGCATGCCCGCTCCCGTAACGCAATTCGCTGGCGATGGCGATGAGCAGCACCAGCGTCACAATGCTCGTCAGCAGCAGAATGAGGGTGCGGTTGGCGTCATTCCGGCTGGCATGGGCCCGCATCTGGTCGGCGCCATGGGCAAAGACGGCCGGCATCGTTGCCAGAAAAGCCGCAGCCGCGAGATCGAAGCCGATCATCATCCCGACAATCGGGTCAAACAACAAGGCGAACGGCACGGCGCTGACAAACACCAGCAGGAAGAGGCCGTAACGCCATGGAAGAACGGACTTGCGAAGCGTCGTCGGCATCATCCAGCCAATGTCACGCGATCCAGCGGACAAAGGCAAGCCCTTCCTCGCTCGCTGCACTATCCTGACAGGAGGTTCAAAGGGTCGCTCTCATGACGGGAGGCTCCAGGAGCCACTATCCCGCCTCGCCCACTGGTATCGGCATTCGCGCCCGACGTTGGGACCGATGGTGGCAATCCAGCGCATCCATGTCGGCGTGGCGATCAGCCGGTCGGGCCGCGCTGTCCGGGCTTTCAAAGCCGAGACGGCGCGGCGGACCATCATCCTGTCACCGCTGGCGGATCAGGCGGATTTCATGCCGGACCAGCTGGCCGGCGCCATGCCACTAGCGCCGATCGGTGCCCCGGCTCAGGAGAATTTTTCGCAGACAAGCGCGTCGCGTGCTGCCTTTTCCGCGGCCTGACGGGCGCGTTCAAGGTCGCTGCGCTGCACGCGCTCTGCCATGGCACGCCATGCCGCCTCGGATCGCAGACAACGCTCCCGCACGTTGGCAAGGGTGGTTTCCCGTGCTTCTCGTGCGCTGGCCGTGGCCCTGGCGAGGTAGAAATCGCTGATAGCAGACATAGACGCATATTCCTTTCCTGAGCGTGAGCGGCGCGGCGGTCAGTCGATCATATCGGCGACGATGCGCTGCAACTCCCTGCGGGACAAAACCGGATTGCTGTGCAGTGTCTTCTTGCCGCAAGCCTGTCCGTAAGAGGGAAAAATGGCGTGATGAGTCCGGCCCTTTCGGGCACTGTTAAACTGAAATTGCATAATATCCTTGGCGCGCGATATCGTGCGCGCATGTCGTGAATGTCGGGATTGCGCTAACGGCGCTTGATCCTGCGCGACGCACTGCCTGAGTCTGCGCCGCGTTCCCGAAAGATGATCCGGCCCTTCGTGATATCGTAGGGCGTCATCTCAACCTGGACCTTGTCGCCAACGACGGTGCGGATGCGATATCGACGCATCTTGCCGGCCGTATAGGCGATGATCCGAAAATCATTTTCCAGATGAACGCGAAAGCGCCCATCTGGAAGAATTTCTTCAATCTGGCCATCGAGGACGAGAAGGTCCTCTTTGGCCATCGCGTCAGGCTGCTTCCAGATTGACTGCGGATTCCTTGCCGCGACGGTCAGTCTCGATTTCGTAGCTGAGCTTCTGGTCCTTCTGGAGCGTGACCATGCCCGCGCGCTCGACGGCGCTGATGTGCACGAAGCTGTCGCTGCCGCCATCGTCAGGCGTGATGAAACCATAGCCCTTGTCGACATTGAAGAATTTGACGGTGCCAATAGGCATGAGTGTTTCCTTTCACGAAAACAGATTGATCCGCCAGCAAGAGCGCCAGCGGAGCTGGTAGCGTGAGAAGGGAAGGATCAGCCCGCAGGCATCAAATTCCGTCGCAGGCGACGTTAGCGGCTTCAAGATGAGGCCGGCTGGCCAAAAAGTCAAGGTGCGGCGCCCGGCCGCGCCGCCAGCGTCAGCAGCCGAGCGCCCATTTGCCGGTAAAAATCGCAGATCGCGACGACCGTCATCGGCGCCAGATGGAGACGGGTGCCGCGCCCGCTCGCGCCCGCCGCGCTCGCCTTCAGACCATCGACCAGCCGCAAGTCATCATGAATGGCGACATTGTGGATGATGCCGCCGCAATGCCGGAACACCGCCGCGATGCGTCCGATCGCGCGCAGCCGTGCCTCATCCGCGCCGGTCATGATAGCGGCCTGGCGGAGCTTGCGGGCCGTATTGCGCAGCGGCCGCTCCGCTTCCCCGGCTTCGGCCCCGCGCGACGCTTCATCGATCAACACCGAGAGGAAGCGATCAAGCTCCTGCAACTGATTGCCGATCAGCCGGGCATGCGCCACCTCACCCAGATGCGTATCGGCCCGCGCCCGCGTCCCGGCCCGCGCGGCCATGAAACGGCACCCCGCCTCCAATGTGCGGTGCGCGCGGCGGGCGCCAGCGGCGGGATCGGCCGGCAATGCGGGCCGCGATCGCGAAAGCCATGGTGCGGATGGATCGGCTTGCATGGCTTTCGTCCTCTGGCGGACAGGCCGTCCGGCGCCGCGCGATCCGCAATGCCAATAGCACGGGCAGGGCCAGTGAGCCAGCGGCGGGGGGGAAGCCCGCCTAATAGACGCCCGGTGCTTCAATCTCCCGTGCTTTGGCGGGGCGCTCGGGAGTCAGCAGGCGCGCGCCGGCCGGCGCCTGCGTCGCCATCGAGCGGGCGCGCAGGCCGGCAAGCGCGCCGGGGATGGGCGTGCACGCGCGGCCCGCCAGATAATCGAGCGCCGTGGCCACGGATTGTTCGCGCGGATCGCCCAGCGGATAGGTCAGATCATCCTCCGCCTGACAGGTCCGCGGCATGAGCGGCGCAAGCCCATGAAAATAATCGCCCTGTCCGGCCGCATTGCTGGTCGCAAAGGCCATGATGCGCAAACGGTCGTCGCACTCCGGCCGATCAACGGCGATCTGGCCCACCGGCTTGCCATAGGTATTGGCGCCGATCAGCGCGATATCGGCGGAAAGATAAGGCAGGAAGGCATTGATCACGCCCTCGCTCGCCGAAGCCGTGCCTTCAAAGCCGATGAAGGCGATGCGGCGCGGGCTGATCGCTTGCGGCTGCGGGCGAAACAGATAGCTTTCATTCTCGGCAGATTTTTCCGGCCGGAAGACCAGTTGCGTGAAAATATCGTCGGGCCGCCGATTGGCGCCGAGCAGATCGCCCAGCAGCCGCGCCATGGCGACCAGCCCACCGCCATTATAGCGCAGATCGACGATCACATCCTCGACCCCCGCCTGCCGGAACGTGGCGAACGCATTGCGCAGGGGCAGCTCGGCCGAATAGATGAAGGTCCGCAAATTGATATAGCCGACCGTCCGGCCGCCATTGTCGAACAGGCGGGTCCCGTAAACGCCGGACACAGGGTGAAGATCGAAATCCGTCTTGGCCAGCGTGACGATCCGCTCGCGCCCGCTGCCATCGGAGACGCGCAACGTCCGCGTCGTGCCGGCGCTATCCGGCCCGAGCGCCTGAATCAGTCCCTCCGTGCCGCCTTGATAGAGAATGGCCGAGACCGTGCGCAGATTGCCTGCATTGGTGCCGATGGCGAGGATGCGTGATCCGCGCTCGAGGCCGGCGGCCGCCGCCGGCGTGTCCTCGAACACCTCCGGGATCGTCAGCGTCACCGTGGCCTCGTCAAAGCCCAGGCGGAAACCGAAACCCGCCGTCTCGCCGGACTCATAATAGGCATTTTCGGCCGCGATGGAGGTGGCATAGGTGAAATAGCGGTCCCGCCCTTGCGCCCGCGCCGTGGCCGTGAGCGCATCCACATAATGATCCAGCGAATTATAGGGGACCGGGCTGAGCGCGGCCGGCAACGTCTCGGGAAAGAGATACCATTCGCGCAACTGGGCCAGCGCCCAGTCTTGTCGCGCACTCAGGCTGCAGGTCGCGGCGGGGCCGGGCGTTGGGGTGGGGGTGGGGGTCGGCGTCGGCGCGATGACGACCGGGCCGCCCTGTGCCGTCTCCCCACCGCCGCCGCAACCGGTCAGAACCAGCGCCAGACCGAGCAGCGCCCCCGCGTGCCGTCGCATCCCATTCCCCCACGGCAGGCCCCTCCTGCCCGACAGGATCGCGCGGCCCCCGCCGCGCGCTGTCATCCCTTGTCTGGCACACTCAGCGACGCGCCGAAATCGAAATCGACCGGCTCGGGCATCGCCGCCATCAGCGCCTTGAAGCGCGCTTCGACATCGTCTCGCCAATTGCCATGAGTCGCGATGTAGAGCTTGTTGTTGACGATCGCGTCGACCACCATATCGCCGACCTGCGTGGGCTCCATCCAGGTATCGGACACCACCCGCTTGCTGAGCTGCGCCTCCGTCTCGCCAAAGCCGCTGCCCGTGCGGAAGCGCTCGGGGCGGTTCTGGCCCGATTCGTGGATGCGGCTCTTGATCGGCCCCGGCATCAGCACGGTAACGCCGATATCATCCTGCGCCATGCTGTCCCGGATGGATTCGGTGAGCGTGATCACGCCCGCCTTGGCCACGGCATAGATCGCCATGAAGCTCGGCATCGGCGTCAGGCCGGCCAGCGAGGCCGTGTTGACGATATGGCCGCCGCGCCCGCGCGCGCGCATCCCCGGCGCAAAGGCCATGATGCCGTTGATCGGACCCATCAGGTTGACGTTGATGCCATAATCCCAGTCCTGATAGGTCGCCTGCTCGAACGGGCCGGAGGGATCGATACCGGCATTGTTCACAAGAATATCCGGCCCGCCCATCACGGCTTCGCATTCCTTCGCCGCCTCGGCCATGGCGGCGCGGTCGGATACGTCGAGGCGGATGGTGTGGACGTCCCGGCCCTGCTGGCGCTCCTCGAAAAACTGCTTCGCTTCGTCCAGATGGTCCTGCCGGATATCCGCCAACACCAACCGCGCGCCATGGGCAAGCAGGCGCTGGGCGATACCGAAGCCGATGCCGCTTGCTCCGCCCGTGATGAATGCGGTTGTTCCTTCGATCTTCATTGGCCTCTCCTGATAGGCTGCGGTGCAGGGTCGCATCGATCCGCCAGACTGGATGAGTCTTTGACTCTTCATACGGACAAAATCAACTTCAGTGGATGTCGGGGCTCAAGTCCCGGTCCGGGGATGGGCTGCGCGCCAGGCGCCGGGCCGCTCGAAACTGCCGCGCCAGATGCCCCGCTGTGCTTGCCGCGCGGCCTCCTGCTCGGCCCGGTAACGGCCGGCCGCACGCCCATCGCCGCTCACCGCCCAGCCCTGCGCCACCATATTCGCCGCGATATCCCGCTCCCCCGCGACCGAGCATCGGGCAAGCGCGCGACCGAAACGGTCGGACGCCCGCGCCGTGCAGACAAGCTGCCCACGCGCGACCAGCGCGGTCAGCGCGTCACGCGCCTCGATGCCGCACGGCCATTGCGCCCCGTCACGCGCCCGGCAGAGCTGGTGCAACTCCACCGCGTCCATGCCCTCGATGCGGATCGCGCGGTTGGCGATGCGCAGGCTGTCACCATCCTGCACATAGACTCGCGCGCCGCCGGCATCGGTCAGCCGGTCCTCCGGCCCGCGCATCAGCCCCGCGATGGCGAGCAGCACGGCCAGCAGCAGCAGCGCGCCCAGTCGCCGCAACCAGCGCCTTATCCAGAACGTCCATCTCGTCACGCCGCGGCCATAGACCATGATCCCGCGGGCGTGAATCGGCTATCGTCAGCGGCCTTGCAGGCCGGCGGGATCAGGCACGGACCAGCAAGCCGCCCGGTCCGGCGCCCGCACCGCGGCCGGCTGGCGCGAGGCCGTCACAACAGCGCCGGACCGGCCGGGTTCGCGCTTCGTCCCGCTTATTTGCCGGGCTTGATTGCCTCCACCGCGGCCAGCGTGTTTTTCACATGATCCTTATAATCCAGCGCGCTGTGGGCATAGACGATGTTGCCGGTCTTGCCGATCACATAGGATGTGCGATCGGTCTTGCCCGCCAGCGCCGGATTGTCGCTCTTGAGCGCCACCTGATATTCCGCGATCACGCGCGGCCCGGCGGAGGCGACCGCGAATTTGTCTCGGCATTCCTCGGTCGAGAAGCGCGCGAGCTTGTCGATCGGGTCGGCGGACATGCCGATCACCGTCGCGCCGGCCGCCTTGAACTTGTCCGTTGCGTCGGCAAACTCCCGCGCCTCGGCGGTGCAGCCCGGCGTGAAGGCGGCGGGGAAGAAATACAGCACCACCGGCCCCTTCTTGAGCTGGTCGGACAATTTGAGCGTGAAGATCTTGCCGGCCAGCGCCCCGCGCGTCTCGAAATCCGGGGCCTTGGCACCGACTGGCAGAGCGGCGAGGGCACTGGTGGAGATTGCGAACCCGGCCACGCCGAGCGCGGCAACAGCCGCCGCCAGCTTCATCCTTGTCATCCGCATGATGGTCTTGTCCTTATCGGTCCTGTCCTGAAACCCATTCTGCCACAGAAGCCCTTGGCCTGCCAGCGCGCAATGGCTAGGAGCGGCCATGGCGATCACCCGCCTCAGCCTGATGACCTTCCGCAATCATGCCGATGCGCTGATCGCGCCCGCCGAGCCCATGGTTGTGCTCAGCGGGGAAAATGGCGCGGGCAAAACGAATATTCTCGAAGCCGTCTCGCTTCTCGCACCGGGGCGCGGCCTGCGCGGCGCGGCGCTGCGCGACATGGCCCAGCAGGGCGGGCCGGGCGGCTTCGCCATCGCCGCGCGGCTGGGTGATGTGCAGATCGGCACCGGCACCCAGCCCGCCACGCCGGACCGCCGGCAAGTGCGCATCGATGGACGGATGACCTCGGCCAATGCGCTCTCCGGCCTGCTCGCGATCAGCTGGCTCACGCCCGCCATGGACCGGCTGTTTCTGGAGAGTCCGGGCGGGCGGCGGCGTTTTCTCGATCGGCTGGTGCTGGCCCGCTCCCCCGCTCATGCCCACCATAGCGCGCGCTATGAGGCCGCGATGCGCGCCCGCAATGCGCTGCTCACCGGCGAGGCCACGCCCGATCCCGCATGGCTCACCGCGCTGGAAGCCCAGATGGCCGAGCATGGCGCGCTGATCGACATGGCCCGCCGCGCGCTGATCGCGGAATTGTCCGCGCAGGTCGCCGCCCATGCGCAGCCGCTGTTCGCGCAGCCCACTCTCGCCCTGTCCGGCTGGGCAGGCGACGAGGCCGGCCTGCGCACCGCGCTGGCCCATGGCCGCGCACGCGATGCCGCTGCCGGGCGGGCCCTCGCCGGCCCCCATCGCGGCGACCTGCTCGTGCGCCACCGCGCCAAGGATCAGGAGGCGGCCCTCTGCTCGACCGGCGAACAGAAAGCCCTGCTGCTCGGCATCATCCTGGCCCACGCCGAACTCTGCCGCACGGCCGGCGGTCGACCGCTCGTCATCCTGCTCGACGAAGTGGCGGCCCATCTCGATCCGGTGCGGCGTGCCGCGCTGTTCGAGCGCCTGCGCGCCACCGGCGGGCAGGTCTGGATGACCGGCACCGAGCCCGCCCTGTTCGACACGCTGGGCCGCGCGACCCGGCTCCATGTCGAAGCCGGGCGGGTCACCCAGGTCGAATGAAGGGCAGCCATCGGGCGGCCGCCAGAAAAATCGGGAATGATATCGCCGCGAAAGCCGGCTGTGGGTAGCAGCGAGCCGGCGCTGCAGGCCATCGCGCGGTCGGCCTTACCGCATTTGACAGCCTCTGCTGACCATCTGCCCGTCAGAGGGACGGCACGACGCCGTCCTCATCGGCGGATCAGGCGGCCGCGCCGTCGTCCGGTCCGTCAGCGTCCACTGCCGCCACATCCTCGAACCAGGCTTCCACTTCACCGCTCAACCGGATGGTCACCGGATTGCCGAAGCGATCCAGGCTCTTGCCGGCGGCGACGCGAATCCAGCCTTCCGAAATGCTGTATTCCTCCACATCCTTGCGCTCACGGCCCTTGAACCGGATGCCGATGCCGCGCTGGAGCACCTCCAGGTCAAAATGGGGGCTGCGCGGATTGGTGGAGAGATGATCGGGCGGTGTATCAGACATGGCCAGCGCCATGCCGCAGGAGCCGACCGCCGTCAACGCCCCTGCGCTTCGCAGCCCGGTTTCGGCCTGGCGGGCGCAACGATGGTCCATGGCTGCCAGCGCAGCGCGGCAGCCGACCAATGCCACACCATGAGCGCCCCCTGATTGCCGGCGCCCGCAAGCCCGGCATTTTTCCGCCAACAGCTGCGAACGCGCGTGCGCTTACAGACCGGCCGCCAATCTCTGCGCCACCCGCGCAAGGTCACCTGTCACCGGCGCCTTCCGCACGCCCCCGCTCTCGGGATCATGCCCCACCAGCACGGTCGGCGCCGGCGCGACCATGGCGCAGGAGGCCGGGCGAGCCGCCTCGCCGGGGCGCTTGCGCCGATAGACCAGTTGCGCCCGGCCTTCCCCCGTTGCCGGGCAGGCCGCCAGCACATAGTCCGCCGCCAGCGCATGGTCGAGCACGGCGCGCGTTGCAGGATTGCCATCCGTATTGCGCGGATATTCATCGACGATCACCGGCACGCCCCCCGCGAGGATGCGGTGCACCTCCCCGGCCGGGTCGGTGCCGATCGCGTCCGGACGCTGCTCGTCCCGCATGTTGAGCGTGCCGGGAAAGGCCCAGCGCGAGGGCAGGCATGAGCCGGTCAGCATGTAGAGCGCGGGATAGCCGGCATAGACATAGATGCAGCCCGATCCGGCCTGCGCCGCCTGCGCCAGTCGCGCCGCTTCGGGCGCCCCGCCGACGCGCCGCTCATTGGCGATCAGCACAAGCTGGCTCATCACGGTGGCAAGGCCGACCAGCCCCACCGCCCGGCGCGGCATCCGGTCGAACAGCGGCGCCAGCCAGATCGTCAGCGGCACCAGCACGGGCAGCGCATAATGTGGACTGTTGAACCGCCAGAAGGCGAGGACGCCGACCACGCTGGCGACAAGCCAGCCGATGATGAACCACCCCGCCGCGTCCGTCTCCCCGTCCTGCCGCCGCCGGAGCGAGACCGCCAGCAGGATGAGCAGCGGCGAGAGGATCGCACCGATCTCCGCCAGGTCGCGCAATTGCGTCATCATCGGATTGCGCCCCTGCGCCAGCACGGAGAGGAAGTTCGCAAAGATGAAGGCGTCAGCCTGGCCCATCGCCGCATAGACGCCGAGCGCGGCCAGCGTCGGCAGCAGCGCCGCGCCGATCCACAAGGTGATGGAACCGGCCAGCACGCCGGCGCGCTGGCCGCCCCGCACGGCCAGCCAGATCAGCGCGCAGCCAAAATACACCCCCTCGAACAGCACGCTATATTTGATCTGGAGCGCGATGCCGGTGGCGAGCATGGCCGCCACGCCAAGCGCGCGCAGCCGCGCCGGCCGATCGATCGCCACGACCATGCACAGCGCCGCGGCCGCCATGAACAGATCATAGAAGACCGGCGCCTGCCCGCCTTCGCCGCCCATGAAATTATGCCACAGGATGAACAGGATCGCCGCGCAGAGCGCGCCTAAAAACCCTGCCCGGCGCCGGGCGAGGCAAAAGACGCCGCCCGCCGTCAGCGCGACGACGCAGGCCGCCACCAGCTTATAGACAAGGAAGCCATCGCCGCCCAGCAGCCGCACGCCCGCATAGACCAGGAACAGGCCGACCGGCTTGCGATCGAAAATATCGACATAGGGGATAGCGCCATGCAGCATCCGGTCGCCGACCAGCAGATAGAATTGCTCGTCATAGCCAATGACCGGATTGCCGAATGTATAGGCCCGCACGCCGAACGCCAGGAGGGCGAGCAGCGCCAGTGCCCAGCCGAATTCACGCGGTGAATGACGGGTCAGCGAAGGGAGGGGAGACAGAAGCGGGCCATGCATGCTGCATCAACGTAGCCGGATTGCTTCGACCTTGGCCAGCGCGGCGTACCGAGGATTTTCCGGGGCATGCGGAGCGCAGTCCGGCTGACGGCTTTCTACCGGGGTGATGGCGGGACGTCCGGCGCCCCGCCATCATGCATGTCGGTGATGACGGATCAGGCCGCCTTGGAGCGGGACTGACGCTTGCGATCGTTCGAATCGAGCCAGCGCTTGCGCAGGCGGATGGTCTTGGGCGTCACCTCGACCATCTCGTCATCGTCGATATAGGCGATCGCCTGCTCCAGTGTCATCTTCCACGGCGGGGTGAGGCGGATGGCGTCATCCTTGCCGCTCGCGCGGAAGTTGGTGAGCTGCTTGGACTTCATCGGGTTGACCTCCAGGTCGTCCGGCTTGGCGTTCTCGCCAACGATCATGCCCTCGTAGAGCGCCTCGCCCACGCCGACCATCAGCACGCCGCGCTCTTCCAGCGGGCCGAGCGCATAGGCATTGGCCTCGCCCGCACCGTTGGAGATGAGCACGCCGTTCTTGCGGCCCTCGATCGTGCCCTTGTGGGGGCCATATTTCTCGAACAGCCGGTTCATGATGCCGGTGCCGCGCGTGTCGGAGAGGAACTCGCCATGATAGCCGATCAGGCCGCGGCTCGGCGCGCTGAAGGTGATGCGCGTCTTGCCACCGCCGGAGGGGCGCATGTCCGTCATCTCCGCCTTGCGCACCGCCATCTTCTCGACGACCGTGCCGGAATATTCATCGTCCACGTCGATGACCACCGTCTCATAAGGCTCGGTGCGGCCGCCATTCTCGTCCGTGCCGAACAGCACGCGCGGGCGGCTGATGCCCAGCTCGAAGCCTTCGCGGCGCATCGTCTCGATGACCACGCCCAGCTGCAATTCGCCGCGCCCGGCGACCTCGAAGCTGTCCTTGTCGTCGCTCTCGGTC
>Ga0182747_1000114_pt1 | contig 83772 bp, 91 predicted proteins | sample eDN3rd30CBELigBY_FD_128526 | JGI IMG/M metagenome (GOLD analysis project Ga0182747, IMG submission 128526) | Enriched backyard soil microbial communities from Emeryville, California, USA - eDNA 3rd pass 30_C BE-Lig BY (version 2) (version 2) | ecosystem: Environmental > Terrestrial > Soil >...
CGGCGGCTGGGCCGCTTTCGCGGCTAGCACGCACCGTCAGCAAGCTCCTTGCAGGAGGTCCTATTGCCTCCGGGCGGAGCCCCGTCGCCGCCCGAGCGCCTGGAATGCGTTTTCCAGGCCCGCGGGCACCGCATCCTTACTCCATCACGTAGACGCCTCTAGATGACGCCCCCGGCCGAGCAGGACAACACTAGGAATATCGGCCCTAGGATTAAATGTCAAGCGCGTGATTTTGGCGGAGATCCGGATACAAAAGGTCCATGCCGCCCCGCCTGACCCGCCAATTCTTTGCCCGCTCGGTACACGAGGTCGCCCCCGAGCTAATCGGGGCCACGTTGCTATTTAACGGCGCCGGCGGGTTGATCGTCGAGGTCGAGGCCTATCACCACACTGATCCGGCCGCGCACAGCTACAGGGGCCAGACGCCCCGCAACGCCGTGATGTTCGGCCCGGCAGGCTTTGCCTATGTCTACCGGTCCTACGGCATCCACTGGTGCCTGAACTTCGTCTGCGAGGAAGCGGGCTCGGCCAGCGCCATTCTGATCCGGGCCATCGAACCGACCGAGGGGCTCGCCGCCATGCGCCGCCGCCGGGGGCTCCCGGAGGCGCGCGACCTGTGCTCCGGGCCGGGCAAGCTGTGCGAGGCCTTGGGCGTCACCATCAGGCACAACGGCCTGCCGCTCGACCGGCCGCCCTTCGAGCTGCGGGCGCGGACGGCCGCGCCGGAGATCGTCGTGGGCCCACGGATCGGCATCACCAAGGCGGCCGATTACCCGTGGCGGTTCGGGCTCAAGGGGTCAAGGTTCCTGAGCAAACCTTTCAAGTGAGCATCAGCCGTTCGTCCCCGAGAAAGCGGGGACCCAGTTCGTGGGCTGCGGCCGTAAAGGCTGGGCCCCCGCTTTCGCGGGGGCGAACGGAGTTTGTCGCGACGCTCGGGCCGGTCAGACCGCCCCCTTGAGCCGTTCGATGGCCTCCGCGATCTTGGCCTTGCGGGCGAGCGCTTCCTCGCGCTTGGCCCGCTCCTCCTCGACCACCTCGGGTTCGGCGCGCTCGACGAATTTCGGATTGCCGAGCTTCTTCTCGACACGGTCGAAATCGTCCTCGGCCTTCTTCATTTCCTTGGCGAGGCGCGCCCGCTCGGCGGCGATGTCGATGACGCCGACCAAAGGGAGCGCCACGAGATCGCCGCGCACCACGAGCTGCGCCGAGCCCTGCGGCGGCGTTGCCGCCGACGACATCTCCGACACGCGGGCGAGCCGCTTGATGAACTCGGCCCAGCGCTCGGCGCGTGCCTGCGTTTCCGAAGGCACGCCCGACAACACCAAGGGAATGTTGACGTTGATGTTCATCTCGGCGCGGATCGAGCGGATCGCGGTGATGAGGTCGATGACCCAGCCAATTTCCGCTTCCGCCTTGTCGTCGGCAAGCCCCTCGAGCGTCGACCACGGCGCCAGCGCCAGCAGCGTATTGCGCTGCGGGCCCTGCTCCGCCGTCACCCGCCACAGCTCCTCCGTGATGAAGGGCATGAACGGATGCAGCATCTTGATGATTTCATCGAGCGCCCAGGCCGCCATGGCGCGGGTCTCGTCCTTGGCCGCGCCGTCCGGCCCGGTCAAAAGCGGCTTCGACAGTTCGACATACCAGTCGCAATAGACGTTCCAAACGAAGCGATAGGCCGCGTTGGCGGCTTCGGCGAACTTGAACTCGCCGAGCGCGGCGGTGACTTCACCGAGCGCCTTCTGCGTCTCGTGCGCGATCCAGCGGTTGAGCACTTCCTTCGCGCTCTTGGGATCGAAGCCGGCGACGCGCGCGGCACCGTTGAACTCGACGAAGCGCGCCGCGTTCCACAGCTTGGTCGCGAAGTTGCGGTTGTTCTCGACGTCCTGCGGCCCGAGGCGAATGTCATGCGACGGCGCGACACTGCGCATCAGGGTGAAGCGCAGCGCGTCGGCGCCGAACTCGTCGATAATGCCGAGCGGATCGACGACGTTGCCCTTGGACTTCGACATCTTGGCGCCGGAGGCATCGCGCACCAGGCGGTGGATGTAGATATCCTTGAACGGAATCTCAGGCTGGCCCTTCTCGTCCTTCATGAAGTGCAGGCCCATCATCATCATGCGGGCGACCCAGAAGAAGATGATGTCGAAGCCAGTGACGAGCGTGTTGGTCGGATAGAAGCGATTGAGTTCACGCGTTTCCTCCGGCCAGCCGAGCGTCGAGAACGGCCACAATGCCGACGAGAACCAGGTATCGAGGACGTCCTCGTCGCGCTTGAGCGCGGTCTTGGCGCCGTAATGCTTGTCGGCTTGCGCCTGCGCATCGGCTTCAGCCTCTGCGACAAACGCCTTGCCGTCCGGCCCATACCACGCCGGGATCTGGTGACCCCACCAGAGCTGCCGCGAGATACACCACGGCTGGATGTTTTCCATCCAGTTGAAATAGGTCGCTTCCCAGTTTTTCGGCACGAAAGTCGAACGGCCATCGCGCACCGCGGCGATTGCGGGCTTCGCCAGTTCGTGCGCGTTGACGTACCACTGGTCGGTCAGGAACGGCTCGATGACGACGTTCGAGCGGTCGCCATGCGGCACCGCCAGACCATGCGGCTCGATCTTTTCGATGAGCCCCTTCTCTTCGAGACGCGCGACAAGCTGCTTGCGCGCGACGAAACGATCGACGCCGTGCATCGCCAGCGTTTCATCAAGATCGCCAGAGGCCGGCACGCCGGCCAGGAAGGCTTCGTTGTCCTTCAGCGCCAGCTTCGCCTCGACGCTGAAGATGTTGATCTGTGCCAGGTTGTTGCGCTTGCCGACCTCGAAGTCGTTGAAGTCGTGTGCCGGCGTGATCTTCACCGCGCCCGAGCCCTTCTCCGGATCGGAGTATTCGTCGGCGATGATCGGTATCTTGCGGCCGACCAGCGGCAGGATGACGTTCTTGCCGACCAGCGCCTTGTAGCGCTCGTCGTCCGGATGTACCGCGACGCCGGAGTCACCCAGCATCGTTTCCGGCCGTGTGGTCGCGACGACGATGTAAGTCGATGGGTCTTCAGGATTGAAGGTCTTGCCTTCGAGCGGATAGCGCAGGTGCCAGAGCGAGCCCTTGGTCTCGACCGGCACGACTTCCAGATCGGAGATCGCGGTGAGCAGCTTCGGGTCCCAGTTGACCAGACGCTTGTCCTTGTAGATCAGCCCCTCGTTATAGAGCTGCACGAAAACCTTGGTGACGGCCTTGGAAAGGCCTTCGTCCATGGTGAAGCGCTCGCGCGACCAGTCGCAGGACGCGCCGAGGCGCTTGAGCTGATTGACAATGGTGCCGCCGCTCTCGGCCTTCCACGCCCAGACCTTTTCCAGGAACTTGTCGCGGCCGATGTCGCGGCGCGACGGCTCCTGCCGCTCCATCATCTGGCGCTCGACCACCATCTGCGTCGCGATGCCGGCATGGTCGGTGCCGGGCTGCCAAAGCACGTCCTTGCCGCGCATGCGCTCAAAGCGGCACAGCACGTCCTGCAGCGTGTTGTTGAGCGCGTGGCCCATATGCAGCGAGCCGGTCACGTTCGGCGGCGGGATGACGATGGCGTAGGTCTCGGCCCCGGCGCGCTCGGGCCGGCCGGCCTTGAAGGCCTGCGCCTGTTCCCAGGCCTGCGCGATGCGGCCTTCGACTTCGGACGGCTGATAAGTCTTGTCGATCATGCGTTTTTGGGGGTCGGAATTCGTTTCATGCGGTGCGATTGGGCGGCTACAAAGCCTGCCACACTGCCGGGTGTCAACTTTGAACGAACCTGCCTCGCCTGCCTCGCCGCAACCGGCCGGCAGCGCCACCACCGCCATCGTCCTCCTCGCCACCGCGTCCTTCGCGGCGCAGGCCATGGTGCGCTCGACCGACTCGCTGCTGCCGCAGATCGCCGCCGATCTCGACGCCACGGTTGGCGCCACCTCCATGATCGTGACCCTGTACCTGCTGGCGCATGGCTCGGTGCAGCTCATCATCGGCCCGATCGGCGACCGCTACGGCAAATACCTGTGCGTCACCCTCGCCGCTGCCTTCGCGGCGCTAATGGTGGTGGCCTGCGGGCTGGCCACCAGCCTGCCGGCGCTGGTCGCGGCGCGGCTGGCCTGCGGCGTCGCCACCGGCTGGATTATCCCGCTGTCGCTGGCCTTCATCGGCGATGTCATTCCGGCGGAGCGCCGCCAGCAGGTGCTGGGCTCGTTCCTGTCGGGGCAAATTCTCGGCCAGATGTTCGGCCAGGCCGCGAGCGGCGTGCTCGGCGACTATTTCGGCTGGCGCAATGTGTTCTTCATCCTCGCCGCGCTGCTGGCCGTTTCGGCCGCGTGCCTGGTGTTCGAACTGATCCGCAATCCGCTGACGCGCGCGCATGGCGGCTCCGGCAAAGGCGGGCCCGGCTTTGTCGAGGGCTACCGGATTGTCCTCAGTTCGCCCTGGGCGCGCCGCGTGATCTTCGCCGCCTTCGTCGAAAGCGCCGCGATGTTCGGCGCGCTCACTTACGTCGGCGCCTATCTGCACAGCCGCTTCGATGTGTCGTTCACGCTGGTCGGGCTGTTCGTTGCCGCCTTCGCCATCGGCGGCCTCGCCTACAGCCTGTCGGTGCGCGCACTGGTGCCGCGGCTCGGCCAGAGCGGGCTGTCGCGCACCGGCGGCTATCTGCTGTGCGGCTCGTTCCTGCTGCTGGCGGTGACGCCCGTCTACGGCCTCGCGCCGCTCGCCACCGCCGGCATCGGGCTGGGCTTCTACATGCTGCACAACACGCTGCAGATGAACGCCACGCAGATGGCGCCGCAGGCGCGCGGCACCGCCGTCGCCATCTTCTCGTCATCGCTTTATCTGGGGCAGACCGCAGGCGTCGCCGTGTTCGCGCTGATCTATGACCGCTTCACCGCGGTGCCGACCTTTGTCGTCGCGGCGGCAATGCTGCTGTGGCTGGGATCATGGATCGCGCGGCATCTGACGCGCCGCGCAGCGGAAGGTGTCTAGCGGCCGCCGCGCGAGACGCGCTCGATCTCGGCGCGCACGATGCGCTCGACAAGGCCCGGCAGGTTGTCGTCCAGCCAGCCCTTGAGCATCGGCCGCAGCATTTCCTTGACCAGATCTTCCAGCGTGCGGGCATTGTTGCCAAGCACCGTGCCGGCCAGCGAACTGAAGGCGTGATCGACCGCAGCCTGCGTCGCGCTGGACATGAGGCCGCGATCCAGCATCGGCGGCGGCGAAGGCGGCGCGCGCGGCGGCTCCGGCAGCGGCTCGGCGTTGCCTTCGGCGAACACAATGTCGGAGGCTGCGTCGATCGTGCGGAAGCTCGGCGACGGCGGCGGCGGCGCAGCTGCCATCGCCTCGGTCAGATCGAGGACGTCGGCGACCGGCGGCGCCACCGGCTTCGGCGGTGGTGGCGGCGCTTTGACAACGGGAGCGACCTCCACGCTTGCCAGCATGGCGTCGATATCGGCTTGATTGTTGGTCGTCTCAGGCGGCTTCGGGGGCGGAGCTGGCGGCGGCACAGGCTTGGCCGCGACCGGCGGCGGAACCGGCTCCGGCTTCGGCGGCGGCGGTACCGCAGCCACAGGCTTGGCCTTGCCGGTATCTTCGTCGGCAATGATGCGCCGGATGGAGGCGAGGATTTCCTCCATCGAAGGCTCTTGAGCCTTGGCCGGTTGATTCATTCGCTATCCCCGAACGCCGTCACCACAGACGACACGCTTGCCAACACCCCGTGCCGCCACGAGGCGCGGCGGCGAATCGGCATACCATCTAGTTTATACGACAGGGGAGCCGGACGCGGCAGCCGGAAAAGGCCGTCAGGTCAATGAACTGTGGACATGAGCGCCGCTCGCGCGGCGCATGTTCCTTCGGCGAGGTTCGGTTTGTCAGCGACCATCCGGCGTGCGAACGCCGGCCCAGCTATCGCGCACCTGCTCGTAGTGGACCTTCGGATTGTAGGCCGGCGCGCGAAGGCCGAGCGTCTGGGCCGACAAACGGCCCACCGCCGACAGCAACGCGTACGATGCGACGACACGGTCGCGTTGCGCGGAGACGAGCGACACGCGCGCGTTCACCAGCGCCTGCTGCGCGTTCAACACGTCGAGAGTCGTACGCTGGCCAACGCGCGCTTCCTCGCGCACGCCGTTGAGCGCGATCTCCGAGGAGCTCACCTGCGCCTGTGTCGCCTCGATATTGCCCTTGGCCGCTTCAAGCTGGCCCCAGGACTGCACGACGGTCTGGCGCACCTGCTCACGGGCGGTGTCCATCTCGATGCGGCGCTGGCCGAGCGTTTCCTTAGCCTGGCGGATAAGCGAGTACTCCGAGCCGCCCTGATAGACCGGGATGGTCAAGGTGCCGAGCACCGAGGCGTTGTACGACTCCATCGTCGTCAGCGACTGGCTCGACAGATAGTTCTTGGTGAAGTTGCCCTGCACGCCGACGGTCGGATACAGCGCGCCTTCGGCTACCTTCACCGCCTGCAGCGCGGTGTCGATGTTGAACTGCGCGGACGTGATCGAGGGATGAACGGCGCTGCCGGTCGAGATGGCAGTGGCGAGCGAGGTCGGCGAATAACGATCGACCGGAGACGCCGCAGCCAATTTGCCGGGGTCGACGCCGATCACCTGGCGATAAACGGCCACTGACGTCTTGTAGTTCGACTCGGCGGTCAGCACCGAGGACCGGCCCGCGGCGAGACTGGATTCGGATTGCGCGACGTCGGTGCGTGTGACTTCGCCGACGTTGAAGCGATCACGCGTCTGGCGCAGCTGCTCCTGCAGAACTTCAACGTTGCGGCGTTGCAGGTCGAGAATGGCGGTGTCACGCAACAGATTCATGTAGGCGGTGACGGCGCTCAGCAGCGTGCTCTGCTCGGTCGAGCGCAGATTTTCGCGCGCGGCCAGCACCTGCGCTTCCGCCTGCCGCGTGCGGTTGGCGGTCTGGAAGCCGTTGAACAGCGTCTGCGAGATCGTGGCGCCGACCGAGACCGGCGAATTGTAACCGCTCAACGTCGAATAGGTCGACGGGTTGGTCGTCGTCACCTTGGTGGTGGTGCTCGACGACACCTCGCCGCCCGTCGCGGTGATCGACACGCGCGGACGATAGCCGGCGAGCGCCTGCGGCACGTTTTCGTCGGTGGCGCGCACCAGGGCGCGCTGGGCGTTGAGTGTGGGGTTGTTGACGTAGGTCTGCGTCAGCGCCGCTTCCAGCGTGTCGGCAAATGCCGGCAGCACGCCGACAGCCGGCAAAACCGCCAAGGCCATACCCACGCCGGCAGACCAACCAATCGAAAGACGAGCACCCATTCCCAGACCCAAATTGTTGAACTCAACCGGCGATGAAACCGGGCGCAATACTTGCCCGATTCAGCTCACTTTGCCTGCCTGTGAAACAACTTGTCCCCACTGCCCTCGGCAAGTTCAGGAACAATAGGCACTGCAACAATCGGTGAAAACCCCTGGCCCTCGCCTAAACGGCGAATACCGCCCGGCTGGGGCATTTTCGCCACGCTTCTGTAGCGGCTTGGAATTAAAAGGCGAATTCCGCTGCCTTGGCAAAACCCGGCAACAGCGCGGCACTGGCGTCGAAGAACGGCCGGCCACCGAGTTCCGCACCGCTACGGCGGTAGGTCATGGCAGCGCCGGCCGGCGCGGCACCCATCACACAAACGAGTCGGCCGCCGTCCCTGAGTTGCGCGCGGAACGCGTCGGGGAGCGTTTCCACGGCGCCCTCGATCAGGATGGCGTCATAGGGGGCCGCCGCTGCGTAGCCGGCTGCGAGGGGCCCCGTGACGACCTTCACATTGGCCTCGCCGGCCAAGCCAGCCACGGCGATGCGGGCCAGCGCCTCGTCCTGCTCCAGCGCCACGACCTCACCGGCCAGGCGGGCGATCAGCGCGGCGGAATAGCCGGTAGCAGCGCCGACGATGAGCACCTTGTCGGTCGCTTCGATTTCAAGCGCCTGAATGAGCTTGGACAGCACCATCGGCTTCATCAAGGCGCGCGCCGAAGCGCCGGCGGCGCCGAGGCCCAGATCAAGATCCAGATAGGCCAGCGCCCGCGACTGCTCGGGCACGAATTTCTCGCGCGGCACGTCGAGCATGGCGCTGGTGATGCGCAGATCGGTGACATCGGCGGGACGAATCTGGCCATCCACCATGTGACGGCGCGCGCTGGCGAAATCGGTCATCGCAAACCTCGATGCATGGCCTTTGTCGCTCGATCAGCGGGCACCGGCCGAAGTTGCGGCTTTGTGCGGCAAGGTCGGTCAAAAGGCAAGCCGACGAAGACCGTCATACGGGCGTTGTCGACCGCGTTATCGTCCTGTATAGGCTCGGCCTTCGGATGGCCTCGTGGCGGAGTGGTTACGCAGAGGACTGCAAATCCTTGCACCCCGGTTCGATTCCGGGCGAGGCCTCCACTTTTAATGTATTGATTTTATTTGTGTTTTCCGGAACTAGGTGCCGGAAATTCCCTTGTCGGGGTCCGGCAACAAGGGCAACAAAACCCAAATAAAACCAACAAAACCCAAATGAGCCTAAAACCTCTTGGCAACAATTGAGCAACAAAACCCGCCGAGTTGCCCCGGCGGGTTCGGCGCTTCGACCGCACTAAAGCGATGCGGCGAATTCTTCGGCTTCGGCCAAGGTTGCGTCATATTCACGACGCGCGCTGCCGAGTACGACAGTGTTGGTCCGATCGATGACCATGTACCCCGAGCCGTAAATAGGTCGCGTCCAGTGACGCGACGGGGTTTTGACAAGTCGATGGCCGGCGCGAGCCACGCTGCGACGAATCCGGGCCTCGTGTGATGCAATGGTTTTCAAGGTTCGCTCCGCACATAGTTCGAGTGTGATTTGCCTGTCCGATGCGGAGCAAAGCGTCGCGTGGCGACAGCGTGCGAAGGTGACAGGCGAGACCTTCGACTTACATAAACTCGCGGGTCAGATAGGACGAACGTGGTCCCGAGGGACACCCGCGAAAAGATCTGACCCGCGAGCCAAGTGCAATATAGCCGAAACCGGTCGGCCCCGGAAGTGGAATCATCTGTAGACACAACCCGCCGAGGTGAGTGCCACAGACGGTTGTTACCGTCCCTGCCGTCCGACTTTCCCGGTCGGCACCGCGGCCAACGCACGGTCTAACGCACCGGCGGCTATATCCGCTTCGGAATATGGACCAGACCGGTGCTCGATGCGCTCTCTTAGCTCCCGGACGGTGCGCCTTGCGTTGGCTAGGGCCAAGGCGCCGTCGTCCGTAGAGGATGTCACGGTCGGGTCGCAGTGAACGACTCGACAATTCTCGACCATGGCGAAGACGTCGGCATCCGTGGTCCAGCTACGTTTCCCGATCTTGTAAACCTTCAACTTACCGCGACGCGCGTAACCCTGAAGCGTTCGAGCCGTGACGCTACCGCCGGGAAAATGTTTTGCGGCGGCCTGCTCGAGGGTCAACATCGGCTGCGGAGGGTCCGAGTCGTCGTGCATGACTCAGAGCGCCAATCCGCGGTCCTTGCACACCTGAAATGCAGCCGCGTCATTATACTGCGCGAGGTGCGCGGGTGCGGAAACGAGAGTGAAGATCATCGGAGTCTTATCCCTGAACAAAAGACCCATCTGCGGCTTCTCTCCGGTGTACCCGCCAAAGCTATTTCTCGCGTTGACCATAAGGCACACGACAACAGTGCCGTTGCTTCGCGCGCCGGCGACCATGCGACCGAACCGGGCAGACTCTGGATCCTTAAGCCCGCGACGTGTGCCTTCCTCCACTGCCATTTGCTCAGCGCGGGTCAAAGTGATCGGCGTAAGCGTCTCCTCCGCGGTTGAGGTCTGTACGCCCGGTTGAGCGCAAGCTGTCAGGCCTAGCGTCGCCAAGATAACCGCCGTTCGATATCTATAAAACATAGCGCCCTCCCGCGAACATAGTAGCGAAGGGCAAGCGCAATTTTCTTGCGAAATAGTTGACTGTCTCGAAAAGCAGAGACTGTTTATTATTTTTTCAGTCGCCGCGACACGCCGACGGTCGCGCCGTCATTCGAAAATCGGACACCGGCTTTTTCCAGGGCCTCGACAAGCGCCTTCATGCTGGCGTCTCGCATCCCCTGTCTATGCTCACGAGTTCTTTCGGGGGCATCTTCGACCAATGACGGCCCGTCATGGCGCTCGATTGCCCGAATTGCCATGGCGCTTACCTTGGATCGCGTTCTGAGGTCGTCGATCGTCCAGTCTAATATTGCTCGCGCGGCACGTATTTGGGCTCCTGTAATTGCACCCATCGGTCACTCCTTCGTTTCATCCCCGCTTATACCATAAAAATTTCGATCCCTTAAATTTTCGCTTGACGCACAGTTAAGGCATTAATATTATTAAGGCATCGAAACAGGGAGACGACCATGCAGACCGCCAAATTCGCCATTAAGTCACCGGAATTGCCAGGCGCCATTTTCGCCAGCTACGAGGCGATGCTTGAAAATGTGACGAACGCCAAACGGTACGAGGAGGCCGTCGCCGAGTACGCCAAAACCCGTGACGCCTTCCTGCTGCAGGTCGACCTTACGGATATTGGCTATACCGCCGAGGACGTGGCGTGGCACATCGCGCGCCCTGGCGAGCGTATGCGGCAGGAGTACGCGTGATGGCGCCTCTCTGGACCCTCTTTCGTGATCCGGTGGTCGCCGACGCCTTCCGCCGGGCCGACAGACGGCGGGACGAACCGCCGGCATTCGATGCGAGCCCGCCGCCACCACTGGTGCCAATCCTGCCTAGTGACCTTGCCCTTGAGCTCGCATGAGACAAATGCCCCGGATCGCTCCGGGGCATTTTGTTTGTGCTAGCCTACTGCTATGCCATCCCCCGTCATCCCGCCCAGGTGTTTGTCGCGCGAGCAGGCGGCCGCATATGTAGGGTGTCGCACGACCGCGGCGTTCTCGTCGCAGGTCCGCCGGGGAATCTATCCAGGTCCGATACCGGGAACACGCAATTGGGACCGGGCCGCGCTCGACCGGGCACTTGACCGGGCGTCCGGTTTACAGCCTGCGAGGCCTGTCAGCGCGCTCGCCCAATGGAAAGCGAAACGCGCTGACCGACGCTCTAGTGCATCCGCGCGTGACTTTCCGGCGTCGAAAACATAAGCTTCCGACCGGAGGGGATCACCATGAGCGACGGAATAGACCAGGTCTCATTCAGTTGCGTTGAATGCGGGAGCGTTGAGTTCGTTTTCCCAAACCAACCGCCCAACGACGACGACATCATCTCGTGTGCGGGCTGCAAAAGGGAGATCGGACGATATGACGTCATCCGGCTTGCTTTGATAAACGCAGGCAAGGCCGAGATCGACGAGATTGCGACCAAGATTTTCGGCAAAAAGCCCGACTGGAAATAGAGCATTATTGCGATCAATTTCCAGGGCTAGTCCGGCCTTAATCAATTCGCTCTCCGGGGTTTAGGTCTGGCTCTTTCTAGGCCGCCCGCGCTTCCTGATACGCCGCAAAGTCGGTGTCGGTGCCTTGACCTTGGCATTTGCCAAGGCGATTTCGTGCGCTCGCAGATTCACCCATGCTGCTTTGAATGCAGCGAAGGCGCTTGCGAAGTCGGCGCCCGCGGTGTCGCGGTGCGCTTGTAATTCAGCCAAAGTGCTCATTCTTCGCTTCTCCTATGCGGCGTCCCGCCGCGTTGTGGCGCGAGCATCCCGCCCGCGCCGAAAGGTGTCAGATTAGAGCCAGCCCCACCGCTCATATTCGGCACAAAAGCGGCACAGTCTGTTACGGGTTGACCTGCGCTCGTGCCACCTTGGTGGCGGCACCTGTAGCGGTGACGCTAAAGCTGTTCGATCCGTTCGTATTGTAGGACGAACTGCTCGTTCGAATCTTGAAACCTGTCGACAGTTTGTCCGCATGCGTGCCGAACGTCACCGCGTTGCCGTTGATGGTCATAGAGGTTGGAACGCCGTTGAGATACACAACAGGACCGCTCGCGTTAGCGTTGCCTGTGAAGGTCCCGCTAGTCGTAATCGTGGTGTTGGTGAAGTTTTGTGTGCAGAAAGCCTTGAAGCCCGAAGGGGCTGCGTAGGCAAAGGGTCGTTGACCGAAGTTGCACGCGATTGACGCTGCCGTCGACGTATAGAACACGTCCATAGCATACGTGCTTGGGCTGGAGAGAGAGGACGGCGCGGACAGCGTGCCTTGCAAGACCCCGTTTTTGTAGAACGACACCGCTCCTGTCGACGAGTTCCAGGCAACGCCTATGATATCTCCTGTGGTGAAAGTCGACCACGCGCCGGCCGATGACCACGATCCGTTATCGTAGTACGCACCATTGGCGCCGTAGACCACATAAGGCGCGGCGGCACTCGCAATAGGCGATACGCCAACCCACAAATTCTGCTGTGTGTCGCCCCCAGTGATCGTAAATTCCGCGTATTGAGACGATTGGAACGCCATGTTAGCCGCGGCACCATATCCCGCACCGGCACCCACCGCCGACGCCACGAGATTGCCACTCGCCAACGTAGCCGCGCCAGAACCCGGAAGCGATCCCGCTGGAGATATGGCGTCCAACGTCGCGTAGTTCCCGCGCACCTCGCCGCCCGCACCCGTGTCGGTCCCGTAGTTTGCCGGCGTGTCAACTAGACTGTCATTGGTGACGCCGGCCGTAACGCTGAACCCCGAGGTTGTCCACGCCGTCGCATCGGAACCGCTATCGTTCCCCAGTGTGGAAGACGACGAGTTATCCGACATCTTCAGCCACCACTTGGCGCCGATTGCCGGTTTCAATGCCCATATCGAGTTCACAAGTCCGCCAGAGAACCCGGAATCCGAGTCGTTGTTAATGAGAGCCGCGTCCGACAAATAACCGCTGATGTAGGACGTACCGGCGGCCGGATCGCGACCTATATTGTGAACAACGTTTGTGTTGATCTTTGACGTGCCTGTGGTGATGGACGAACGCGTATCAGTGCCCCAGGACGTAATTTCAACGCCCTCGTAGAACACGCGAGCGCGCAACGATGCTGTTGCGTTGCCGGCGTCGTAGATGAATTCCCACGTTCCCCAGGCCCTGGTGTCACGAAACACCGCATTCGACACGAGTCGAGTCGTGCCTGCGAAGTCCCAACAGATACGGTCGCTGCTGTCGAAATAGATTAAATCCGGCGAGGAACTTCCGGCGCCGATAATGACCTGCTTGCTTCCCAACCCGCTGCGCTTGTGGTCAACGCGAATCTTGAACCGGTCTTGCGTTCCCGCCGCGGGAGTTAGCGACATGTACGCGCTATTGTTGGAGCGGAAGCGAAGCGATCGGTTCGGGAAATAGTCCGGCTGTGCAACTCCAAATCCGAAGCCGCGAGCACTCATCGCCGCGAAACTTCCCAAGATAGGCATGTAATTGACTTCCTTCTGTTAAGTGAATTTTGTTCTACAGCCGCGGACTCAACCCGTACCGTCGTTCAAGCGACTTGTTCAGCGCGGACTCGCCAGAGTCGATGAGGGCGGCGCCTTGACCTTGGCGTTTGCCAGGGCGAATTCATGCGCCGCGAGGTCGATCCATGCCGCTTTGAACGCAGCAAAGGCCGCCGCGTAGGTCGCGCCCGCGGTGTCGCGGTGCGTTTGGAGTTCGGTGAGTGTCGACATTTACTTACCTTCCTGCGGCGTCCCGCCGCGTTGTGGCGTGGCTTCCCGCCACGCCGAAAATCAGCCGATGACGTTTGCCGCCGGCAAGCCGGTTGCGACGTCGACCAGATCGGGGAATGTCTTGACGTCAGGACGCGCGGCCATCTCGCGAACGTGCGCGTCGTACTCGTGCGGTTTGAATTCGCCGGCTTCCGTCAGATCCTTGTCGATCATTCGCAAGGCTTCGTCTGCCCAGGTCAACGCCTCGACACCAGCGGCGTGAGCCGCATACTTGCCGGGCGACTGCTTTTCGATGATGTTCTTTCGCAGTTCCTCGTGAACCGCCGGCATGAGGCCGGACAGTTCAGCCGGCGCGTATACGATCGCGTCGACCAGTTCGGGCGAATACGAGTCGAGACGCGAGCGTTTATCCTCCGGCCAGGAACGCACAAGGTCACGAATCTCCCTGTCTCTGAGTTCGGCGGCGGCGTCGTGACCGTCGCGCGATTTCAGTTTCGGCGCATTGGCGTTCAGCGCGTGCGCGTTCTTTTCGAGTGCGCGCTGTACCTCAATGCGCAGCTTGTAGACGTCGCCGAGCGCCTTGCGGCGTGCGTCTGTGCGGCCGGCGTCATTCAGGAAGCCATATCCGGCCAGCGTCTCGACCTTGCCGACCTTTTCGGCGAGACCGGCGTGCTGGATAAGCAATTCGCCAACGGCGCGCTCCACGTTGCGCGCCGCGGGCGATTTCGTCGCGGCCGCTCTTTCCAGGTGCTCGAGGAAAAACGTGCGCGTGCCGGACGTGACGTGTCGCGGCTTGTAGGGGGCGGCCATTACTTGACCACCCGGCCGTTGACGACCTGCGATATCTCGACCGGGGTCGGCAGCGGGTTTACGACGCCGTTGACGACGCTACCCGCGCCGGCCGGAATGTGCGGCTTGGCAATATCACCGTTGTCGACGGGCGGCGGAACGTTGACTTCGCTGTAGGCGGGAATTCGGATTTTCATTTTCAATTTCCTTGGTGTGGGGTTTGGCATTGCAGCGCGTCCCGCGCCGTAGTTCGCAGCGTCCCGCTGCGTTATCTTGATGCGTTACAGTTCCGCACCGGTCGCGATGATGTAGGCGTTACTGTTGCCGTCCGTGAATGCCCGAAGGTTCGCCGTCGCATCGAGCGCACTGAAGTCGCTAGTCATAACGCCTTTCATGGTGTGTTCCTCAATTGCGTTTGGTGGTGTCCGCGTGCGCGAGCAACGCGTTTTTGATTTTGGCGTCGTGATCGGCGAGCATTTCGGCGACTTGCGCCGATGCGGTTTCCAGGGGCAGACCCGTCATAAGAGCGAGTCCCCATTTCATGAATTCGGCGCCGCACGTCACCGCGTCATATTTCGCGACTGCATGTTGTGCGCAAAACATCGCGAACGATGCCGATTGCAGCACTAGCAAGTCGCTATTGGCGGGCTTGGGTTTGTCTTTGCGAAGCCAGCTCATAGCACCGGCCGAAGGTTGTAGCGGCGTTCGAGCGACTTGTTTGTGGCCGACTCGCCAGAGTCGATAAGCGCGGCGTTGTTGTCGTCCATGCTGCGCTTAATCATCACTTCGATACGCGGCTGGCCGTTCGCACCGCGGCTTGTTTTGACTTCGGTGCCAGTCGGCGCGTTGTTGACGATGATCTGCGGCTGGAACACCACGCCGCCGCCGGCCGCGCTAACGCCAAGGCGACCGTCCGGACCGCGGCGCAACGGCATAATCGCCTCCGGCCCGGCTTCGCCCATAAGACCGGCGCCGTTCGCAAACGCGCGGATCGGGCCGTCATTGATCGGAAAGAAGGTCGGACGCGTGACGACGCTGTTCGAGAAGGCGGACAAGTTGCCGGCGGGGAACGCTGCACCTTTGGCGAACCATCCGTTGAAGCCTTGAGATACGGCAGCCTCACCGCCACCGAACAGGTTGCCGAGGCTGAACCCGCCGCCGCCGAGTCCCTTCGGGAACGCCGCCTGCCACAGGTTTTGCGCGGCCATGTCGATGAGGCGGTTCTGTATGCGCTGCAGTGCGTTGTCGGCCGCGTCACCGAGCGCCTTCCAGGAGAACCCGTGCTGGCGAATCGAGGAGTTCAGGTCCTGTAGACCGCCCCGGAACGTGTCGTACTGGAACCGTACGCTTTCTGCGCGACCGGCTGCGGCGCCCATGGCAGCGGCTTCGCGCTCGATCTCGGCGATGTTCGCCGCGGTCAAGACTTGGCCGTTCCGGCGCGCTTCGTTCAGCCGCTCTTGCAACGCGGCATATGCGGCCGCGCGCTCGATCGACATGCCGACGGTTGCGGCTTCGATATTATACGCGTCGGTTTGCGAGCGAATCTGATCGGTGCCGAGCGCACGCTGGCGCGCGAGTTCGCGCAACTGTTCCGCTTCGCGCGCCGTGATGGTGACGCCGTTGAGGCGAGCCTGTGCGATTTGGATTTCGACCATGCGAACGGCTTGACCGACCGAAATCGTCTGTCCGAGCAAGCCGAGCCGCTGTTGTTCGAGCGTGAGCGCGCGGGCCGCAGCGTTCGGATCGACCGCCGGACCTTCGCCGCGCAATTGCGCCGCGCGTCCGGCAAGGCCGCTCGATAGCGCCGGGTTGTCGTACCCGCCGAGCATGTCGAAACTTGACGAGATGCGTCGCGACGTGCTCGTCCGCACGCCAGCATCTTCAAGCGCCTTATAATATGCCTTGGCCTTTTCCGGATCGCGAAGCGCGTTCGTTTGCTTTCCCCACCAGGTGGTAAGGTCGGTCATGCCGGCCTTTACCTCGATGAAGGTTTCGCGAGCGTACTTGCCGAATTGCTTCCAACCGCGCTCCCAAGCCTCATCAAACTGGCGAGCCTTGTCGATGAGTTCCTGTTCGCGAGAGTTCAGGTTGACGGCTTCGGTCGCGGCGCGTTTCTTTGCGTCCGCCTGCTGCATGGCGTAGCGGGCATAGGCCATGGTCGCCGGCAAGCCGGCCTGTTGAAGCAACTGGAGCCGCTGTTGATCGGAGAATGCGCGTTGGAGAATGCGCCCGACCGCCGCTAGCGTTCCCTCGAAATCGGTCGCGCGCTCGCCGTTGGCGCGTAGCACGTCGCCGAGCGAACCCATACCGTTGCGCGCTTGGTAGATATAACCGGCGAACCGCTGCGCACTGTCGGTGAAATCTTCGATACCCTTGACTTCGGCCGCGCTTTGCAGCGCGCGGAATTGCTGAATCGTCGTGTCCGTCGCTCGCGCCGCGTCGTCCAATGCAAGCGCGCTCGATTTCCAAGACGAATAGAAAGCATAACCGGCGACGCCAAGACCGCCGAGAACGCCAACAGCGAGACGGCCGGGCGTCAACAGGCCGCCGAGACTGCGGCCGAGCTCGCGCATCAGGCCGCCGAGGCCGTTCGGCGAGGTCGCGATGACCTGCGCAAGCTGGCCGCCCTGCTGCGCCATAATCATGAACGCCGACTGCCCCATCAGGGCGCCTTGCGTCACGTCGACCAGTTGGTAGCCGAGGTTGCGGGCTTCGTAGGAAACGCCCTTGAACTTGCCGGCGGCCGCTTCCGCCGCGGCGCCGAGCGGCGTGATACCGGTGCGCGCCTTATCGACGCGGGCCTGCATCTCCTGGACGGAGATACCAGCGCGCTTGGCGGCGGCTTCCAGGGCGCCGGTGGCTTGCTCGGCGCCGCGGGCGGCAGGCGCAAGCTTGTTCAGTTCGGTAACGGCTTGCGTGACTTGCCGCGTGTCGATGCTCAAACCGAGCGACGCAATGTCCGTCACGCGCACACTCCGAAAACGGCGAGCGACGCCGCACGGCCTTTGAAACGCACGGCGTCGCTCTTGACGACCACCGGAGCCCATGCGCAACGGCGGCTGTCATATCGGATGAAAAGGGAACGCCGCGCGCGAAGGGGCGCGGGACCGCGCGCGGCGTTCAGCGCCGGACGGGGATCGTCACGGCGCGGTTTCGCTTTGGCTTGGGCGGCTGCTTGGCTGTGTTGGTATTCGTTATGGTGCAGGGCGGCGATCAAGCCGCGCTCGTGCCGCGTTTAGCGGCCTCGAAAAACACGCTCGGAAAGAAGCACCAACGGCCCCCTACTCGCATCGTGCCCGGAATTTGCCCGGCCTCGAGCATCATGTAGACGGAATTTTTCGAGCGTCCGATTGCCTTCGCAATCGCCTCGGCGCCCCAGATGGGTTTTTCCGGCACTCGTCGACTCCAGGTTCGCGAGGTTCGCGCGGCAACGCAAAAAGCCGCGCAAACCTCAATTAAGAGGTTCCGCTCCCTTCCGTGTCTACCCATCCTGGAGTCTGGCAGTCGTGGTCGACTTGTCGGAAAACCGCAGTCGACCTTATATGCCCCGATATTATCCCGAATTTTCGGTACTGTCAACCCCGGTCCCCAACGGCCCCTAAATCCGCAGCACGCGACTATCCGACACTGGCCGCACCGATGGAAACCACGTCGCCATAGCGACGGCTAGAACAAGGTCGTCATGCGCCCCTGCCCGCGCCGCCCAAGTCGCGCGCCCCGCGTCTGACACCTTGCGCCGGAAATCCTTGAGCTCGTCGGCGAGCGTGCCGGCTTCGCGTAGTTCGGCGGCGAACCGCAACTCCCCTGTGTTCAAGCGCGCGTCAACGCTAGAGATCAGCACGCCCTTTGGAACGTGATAACTCTTGCCGCCGTGCTTCGTCACCTCATTGCCGGCGGTGATCGTGATGCGCCACGGCCGCAAGCCACCCGCGTTGAAAATGTCACCGACGGGGCGCCCGACTCCCGTCTCGTCGATGATAAAGATTGCCTTGTCCAGGGGCGGGCGCTGCAGCAATCCGCGAATGTGATCGACTTGCGCCGGATACGGCATTCCAAGCGGCAACCGCTCAAGGTGGCGCACGTCGAAATATTCGATACGTTTTTGCACCCATGCGGTGCTCGCTGGATAGGTGCCTGTGTGAACGATCGGCGACCACTCGGCTTGCGGAATGACGCGATGATGTAGCGCCGCGATTGCGGTCGGATCGGTCGACTGCCCCAAGTCGGCGGCGACAATCCATTCGTCTATCGCCCGCGCTTCACGATAACAGTGATCTTGCAAACCGCTGGGCGGCTGGCGACGTGCGGGCCATACGGGTTCGGGCGTTTCGGTCATTGCCATAGCGGCTTAATCTCCGTCGTGAATGCGCGGTCGATGATATCGGTCGGGAAAGCGGAGTCCTCGCCGTCCAAAAACTCGCACATGTATTCCTCGTTGAATCGCGTCGGACCAAGCAAGCGCAGTTGCTCGTCAAGGAACGCTTGCGAGATGCGCGGGCAGTCTTTCGCGGTGATCTTGATGCGCTTCCACGACGGGTCGGCGCTAATCCAGGTGTTGTAGAAAAAGCCACGCTTACCCTTCGGCGTCGTGAGCATGATGAAGCGGCCATCGTCGCGCGTGGCGAGCATGGGAAAGATCGCCTGAATCAAGTCGTCCGTGACGCCGGCCGCCTCGTCGACAATGACCAGGGCGGGCGCCGCATAGCCGCGCACGGTGGCGGCCGAACCGGGCAGCGCCAAGATGCGCGAGCCGTTCGTCAACTCGAACTTGAGCACCGAGTCGCCGATAGCTTCCGGCACGCCATCAAGCATCGAGTGCAGCGCCTTAATCGACCGCAGCATTTCGCCGGACTGTGCCTGCGACGGCGATACGATGATAATGAGCGAACCGGGCGCATATAGCGCACAGTGCAGGGCGATCAAGGCCGTGACGGTCGTCTTGCCCGATTGCCGGCTGCACAGTAGCGCCGCGCGCGACGTGGTGGACGTGAGCAAGTCACGTTGCCACGGGTCGGCGTCTATCGAGCAATCTAGCGCGAAGCGAACGGGATCGAGGGCGCGGGCAAGATCGGCGCCGAGGTTCATCGACTATCCGGCAACGGCGGCAGGACGGCGGGGCGCGGGCGGCCGGCGGGCGGCGTGCCAGGCGGTGGCACCGGCGGCGGTGCCGTGACGACTGCGGCCAAGGGCGCCAGCGGTGCGAGGGGCGGCGGCGGGTCATGCTCGATAACGGTCGGCTCGGGTGCAGGCGCCCCGCCCTTCGGCCTCGTCGCGGCGTCGGTGATATCCTTGGCGGCGTCCGACTCCATGCGCGCCAGCATGGCGGCAACGGCGCGGCCGGCGTCGGGGAACGGGCGCAATGCTTCGATCAGACCGGAACGCAATTTCAAATAGTCCGGCGTCAACATAAGATTTGAATGCCGCACGTCGACACGCTGCACCAACTGACCCAGTAGCTTCGCGGTCAATGCGAGGTTCGTGGCGACGGCGGCCTCGGCGGCGGTGGCGGCCCGCAAGTCGTCAAGGGTATGGGCGCGCTCGGCGATGGCTTCCAGGCGAACGCGGTGCGCTAGCACGGAGGCCAGGAGGCCGGACGCCTCTTTGTCCCGCATCTTGTCGACGTCGACCGCATCGGGGCGCTGCTTGGTCATAATAGCGGCGCGCTGCGCTGGCCCAAGGTGGCGCCGGCTGTGCCGCCCCACGCTGTAGAATGAGACGTCGAATTCCTCGGCGATAACGCGAAGCGGCTTGCCTTGTACCAGGGCGTAGTCGATCAGGTGCTTATGCTTGTGCGAGCACACAGCACACTTCGGGCCGGGCTTGCCCCGGAACAGTGATTGCGCCTTCGGCTGTTGCGAATTCTCAGTCATATTGCACCGTAGCACGTTGGCAACAATGCGGCAACAAAGGTCGAATTGTCTAATGATTTCAATGGTGTTTTTCGGGTCAAAGGACGGATCATCCTTGAACCGACCCGAAACGCGTCGCTAACCCATTGAAAATACGTGCTTATTCTTGGGCGCTCGCGACCGATTTCCAGGGGCGAAGGCCTTAAACCTTGTGACCGCGTGACCGAACCCGAATCCAGTCGGTCACAGCCTAACCTCTTGATTTCATTGCATTGTGACTCTGTGACTCTTGTGACCATAGTTATAAGACCCAATAGAGAATCAAATCAGTGAAGGGATTCCATAGCCTCTAGGCCGTGACCGGTTTCGGCAGTCACAGCGGTCACAGCCGGCCCGAATGCGGGTCGCGGTCTACCTGTGATTTCACTCACGACGCATTGAACGGCCATCGTCATGTCGCCGCGCGCCCATATTCGAACCGACGGTGCGCCCGCGCCCGGCCGCCACGTCCGCCGCACAAAGCCGAGCCGCTTCATCGTTTCGGCGTAGCCCTTGAGGCCGGTCGGGTCGACCGAACGGATAAGCTGCTGCAAGTCGTGCGCCGTGACATAGACGTTCGCTTGCCCGTCCATCGGGAACCAAGTTTGCAGGGCGATTTCGTAGCCGCGTTCGGTGCGCGCCGCTTCCTGCTGTTCACCGGCGACGGCCCATAGTTCGCGCGGAATGGCGAACGTCTCGCCCTTCGTCTCGAGCGCGGCGGCCTCGGCGACAATCTGGTCAATGTTCGCCCGCAACCATTCCAGGTCGATTTCGCGATCAAGCTGCACCGGCAAGAACCGGCGGTTGCCGGTCGTGTCGACAAGCGGCGCGGTGTCGTTCGACGTGCCGATGAAAATGCAGCGGCGCGGTCGGTGCGAAACGTCGCCTTGGAATTTCGGCGTGAAGGAGTCCACCTCGGTTGAGATAAACGACTTCACATGCTCCACATCGCGGCGGCCGTAGCCGGCGAGGTCGGACAACTCAATGACCCATTTTCCAGCCAACTGCGGAATCGTGTTCTGCGGCGATCCTTCAAAGCGGAACGAGTCCGTGTGCCACTCCGGTTCGAGCGCGAGGATCTTACACATTGACGACTTGCCGGTGCCTTGCGTGGAGTCGAGGAAAAGAACAACCTCGTCGTGCTTCGCACCGGGCTTGCGGGCACGCTTGACCATGCCGCCGACAAGATTGCGCGCGACCGCCTGATGATAACGGTCGCACGGCGTTCCGCACGCACGCGCGAGCCACGTCGACAAGCGCGGCACGCCGTCCCATGTCGCCTCTAAGCGGTTGATGCGATCGAGCAACGGGTCAAAGGTGTTTTCGCGCGCAAGCGTGTTGGTCGCACGCCGCAGCATGTCGACCGAAACCCGGAAATCGTAGTCGGTAGCGTGCGCAATCGTATAGAGGCGATCAATCTCGGCGTCGTCAACTGCGGTCCATTCATCGTCGCCGCGTGACATTTCCTTGCGTTGCAGAAATGCGTTCCATCGGACGCGCAAGCCGACCAGGGCAAGCAAGGCGGCGACGTTATCGGAGTTGTCCGCATCGGGGCGGCCGTTGCGGTCGACCTGAAACCCCTGCCCGGCCCGCAACTCGCGACTGACGCGAATCTCGAATTGCTTTACGGCGGTCGTGATCTTGCCTTCGGGATAGGACGGAACGCGAGCGGTCAATGCGGCCGTCACGGCGTCGAAGGTCTGTCGGTGAACATGTGCCACGACGGCGAGCGCGTTCAGGGTGTTGGCGTTGCGAAGCGCCGCGCCGTCGCTCTTGACCGCCGCGAACACATGGCCGATGGCGCGATTTGTCGCGTCGTACAGTTCATGGTCGCGCATTGTCTCGGGAAGCGTCGGCGCGCTCGTGTCGGGGGACAGGTGTTGCGCGTCATTGAAGGCGGCGAGCACCGGCCCGCCGAGTTCGGCAATCATCGCCTGCCCGCGAAGCATCGGCATTCCGTTGATTTCGCGGACTGTCGGTAGCGATGCGCCAGCCGCCGCGGCGAGTTTGGCGACCGTACCGAACATGGCATCGGTCGACTTGCGAACCGAGCCTTTCCAGCCCATTTTGTGCGCGCGGTGCAACAATGAATTGATCGTAACCGAACGGTCCGTCGTCACGGTGGCGAAGCTGGCCCATTTCGTTTGCTCAACGTCCGGGGTAACGGTGTCGTTATGGCAAATCCGCCACAAATCAATGTCGTCAGCATAGGCGCGAATCGCCATGCCGGACTGCAGCCACGACTCATAGTCGGCGAACGCGTCGCGGGTTGCCATCCATTGCAGCATTTCCGCAATGTCGTTTCGGTCGAGTTCTACGGGCGGCGCGATAACCTCGGCAACGGCGCGGCGCGTGCAATGCTCTACAAGCGCGGCGGGCGCCGGGTACGGGTCGACGTCGGCGAGTAGCGTATAATAGCCGGACTCCTCGCCCTTGGCGCTGCCATCGTAATAACTGCCGGCCGCTATCGTATAACCCTTGCCGGCGCGCACATTCACAATGCCCTTGATTGCGTCCGGCTGGCGCAAGTCGGCAGAGTCGACACCATCGGGCACGCGAAAGAGCACATGCCAGCCGCCGCGCGCGGACTGCACTTGCGGCATAGCAACCGGAATGCTCCACGACGCGCACAGGTCGCACCACGCCGCCCAAGCCTCATCACGTCCCGCCTTGACGTCAACGTCGCAAATGATGAGGTCCGACGGCCCGGCGACGATTCCGAAATTGCAATTCGGTGTTTCTGTTTGCCACGCGCGCCACTGTGCAGGGTCGGCACTGTGACCGTGCGCGAATGACGCGACGATTCCGGTCGGCGCTTTCGAGCCGGGCAGCGTCGGGAAAAGGTGCGCTCCAATTCGGGCGTAGTAGTCGAGAGGTTCAGTCGTCATGTCAGTGCCTTTTTTGTGCGCTCATGCGGCGCCGGACTTCGGCCAGGATTTCGGGATAGGTGCCGAAAATTTTGCGGATGCGGCGGCGCGTGTCGGCGTCACGGCGCGGCGGGCTTTTGTCGTCGTAGTAGTAACGGCGCGCTACGAATTCGATCCATTCCGGCTCAGGCAAAACGTGCGCTTCACCATTATGGACGCGTGCAATCGGACGGCCGCGACGGTCATGAATGACGACGGCGCCGGACGCTTCGACATACTCGCCGTAGGGGCAGTTTTGCCAGTGTTTGAATCGGGGGCAGGCTTCGTCAGGCAAGCGGTGTTTAATCCTCGTGGTGATCGAGGGTCTTGACCGATGCGGGCGAAATGGGATAAAAGGATTGTTGCAGCAAGTCCTTACACCGTAATTTCGCCGCCGGGGTCAAAAGCCTCGGCGGTTTCGTTTTCAGGGCGGGCCTAGAGCATCGGCGATCCCTGTGAAAAACGGCATGTTGAGCGAAACGGATTTGTTGACCGGCGCGGTGTAGTCGAGTTCGCGCCCAAACGTCTGCATCGCTACGCGCACCCCTTTTTCGGGCACGTCGCCAGGGCGAAAACTGGTGATAACGGAGTCGCCGCGCGTATTGATCGCGGCGTTGATGTTGAGCGGTTCGGTGCGCGTCGCGAGCCGTCCGCCGGGGCGCAACTCGCGAATGATGAGTTCGAGCGCGAGGCCGGGCGTTGCCGAGAAAAACCCTTCCAGGTCGTCCAGCCCGAACCGCATGACGTCCGCCGTGTGAAGATCGCGGCAATACTGCACCACGCCGGCCAAGTCAGCGCCGTGCGGCTTGTCGACGATCAGCCCGAGCGTCCAGTTCACGACGTCGCGTTCGGTCATGCGGGCGCCGGAACGCGGCCCGCGCCCCTTGACCGAAAGCAGGCCGCCGGCTCGCAACGCCTTGGCGACGTCCTTAACCGTACCGGTTGGAATTTCGAGGGCTTCGGAGAGGTGCGCGGCCAAATCGCCAGACAGCATCCGCAGAGACTATCCCGAAAAGCCGAAACTGTCAAGACCATGGGGGAAGTTCGCCCTTGGTCTCATTTTGTTGTTGCCGCCGCATCCTTGCACCGGTATGGTCGGGTGAAAGGATAGGAGGCAACAATGGCGGTGCGGAAGAGGACCTGGACAAACAAAAACGGCTCGACGTCGGAGCGGTGGTTTTGTCACTACCGCCTGCCTGACGGTAAGCGACGGGCCGAATCGTTCGCCACGCGCAAGGAAGCCAAGGACCGCGACGCCAAGATCCACGGCGAACTGGCCGAGGGGCGACACGTCGCAATCGACCGAAACACGACTATCAAGGAAGCCGGGGAACACTGGATTCGCGACCGCGAGGCTGCCCGAGTCCGGCCGGTGACGCTGAAGCAGTACAGGTCGCATCTTGCGAAGCACATTGTCCCGGCCATTGGCGACATGCGACTCGGCAAACTGACACCGGGCGACGTCACGGCGTTTCGCGACCGTCTCTTGTCGAAGCTTAAGCCGGCCATGGCGTCAAAGGTTTGGGTGTCGTTCGGGTCGCTCTTGCGCGCGTCACGCGTCGGGCATTTGACGGACGGAATTGCACTGTCCGCGCCAGCCGCCGCCGAGCTCCAGGCAGGCGTAGACCTTCCCACGCTCGCCGAGTTGCCGCGCATTGTCACAGTCGCCAAACCGGGACGCGAGCGGGCCTTGGTCATGTTGCTGGCATTCTGCGGCCTGCGGTCCGGCGAGTTGCGCGCCCTGCGGTGGTCGGACGTTGCCGGCGGCGTTGTCTCGGTGAACCGCGGCGTCGATCCGGCCGGCAATTTCCATGCGCCCAAGTCGCGGCGCAGCGTCCGTAAATTGACGTTGCCCGAAAAGGCGGCCCCGCACCTTCTGGCGTGGCGCGCGGCGAGTCCGCATAGCCGAGATACCGATCTAGTTTTCCCGAACACCGGCGAGGTTCGGCCCGGTGAGGTTCGCGCGCACAAGCTATTCGACGATGAGATTCGGGCGCTTCAAAAACGCGCAGGCGTGACCGTGGACGGCACATTGACCGGCGCGGCGAAATACTCAGGTCTGCACGTTTTCCGCCACTGGTTCGCCTCGTGGGCGCTTGCGCCGGCACCCGACGGGCTCGGCAAGGATTTGTCCGAAGTCAGCCGCATGATGGGGCATAGCAGCCAAGCAATTACCGATTCGCGATATGCGCACTGGTTCCATGGTCGCGCCGACGGCGCGTTCGTTATCGGCTCGTCACGTATGCTCGCCGGCCTGTGAGCAACAAAAATGAGCCGTTTTGGCAACAAAGCTGCTTTTTCTTCAATAAAATCAAATAGGGTTTGGGGACTGCAAATCCTTGCACCCCGGTTCGATTCCGGGCGAGGCCTCCAATTCCTTCAAGATCGTCTGACGGGCGATCTTCCGGCTCCACAGCCGGAACCCGTCTTGCGTCCTTGATGCTTGCAAATCGGGGCGGCTTTGTTATAGCCCACCCTGTCAGGCGGAAACGCCCTGTTCCCGAGTAGCTCAGCGGTAGAGCATTCGACTGTTAATCGAATGGTCGCTGGTTCGATCCCAGCCTCGGGAGCCATTTTCCAAATAAAATCAACATCTTGAAAGCGACTTCTCACGCGGCGCTTCAGTCCGGCGCGCCGAACAGGACGCGCAGGCGCGGCCACAGGCCCTTTACCCGCCGCACCCGCGCCAGCATGTCTATCCACACCCCGAACAGCACCCGGACCGGATTCGCCCCCGGCGCGGCCCCCACAAGTCCATAGCGCAGCGGCTCGTGCCCGGGCGCCGCGGCGAAGGTGCCGAACAGCCGGTCGAACACGATCAGCACACCGCCGAAATTCCGGTCTAGGCAGGCCGCGTTCGAAGCATGGTGGACGTGATGGTGCCGCGGCGTGTTCAGCACCCATTCGAGGACGCCGAGATCCGGCGCGCGGGCCAGATGCAGGAAGAACTGGTACAGCAGCCCGAGCCCCAGCATGCCGAACACGGCCACGGGCGAGAAGCCGAGCGCAATGGGCGGCAGGTAGAACAGGAAGCCGCCGGTGAGGTGCCCTCCCCAGCCGAGCCGCACCGCCGCGCTCAGGTTCAGCCGCGTCGGCGAGTGATGCACCGAATGGTTCGCCCAGAACCACCGCACTTTATGCATGGCGACATGGTGGACGTAGTAGCAAAAGTCCACCGCGACAAAGAGCGCGATCCACGCCCAGACCGTGTCGAGCCGGATATCGAACAGGCGGAACTGATACACCGCCATGGCCGGGATCAGCACGGCCCCGGCGGTGGCGAAGTTGATGATCTTGCCGCCGGCCGCGATGAGCAGCGACACCGCCGTCTCGCGCGCGTCGTGATGGTCGAGATGATTGACCTTGTGAAACAGGTACTCGACCAGCATCAGTCCTGCCGCGACGAGCGGCAGGACGATCTTGCTGCCCGGCGCCAGTTGCGACAGCGCGTTCATCGCCGGCTACTTTGCGCCGTTCGCCTTCAGCGCCCGCGCTTCGTCCAGCGCACTTTTGCAGGCCGGCGACACCTGATCGTATTTCTCGACGAAACACTTCTGGATGCGGCCGCCGCCCGGCATCACGCCCGGGCAAACGCGCCGCACATCCGCGGCGCAAGCCTGGCGCAGCGTGTCACGCTGACTTGCCTGTGCCGATGCGGGCGTCACCAGAGCCGACAGCGCCAGCGTCAGGCCAATCGTCGCCATTGTGGCGATCACGATATCCCGGATCAGCTTCACCATGAGCACACCCGCTCTTTGCCGTAGGGACGATCGACCCACCAGCAGCGGCGCGGCGGAGGCGGCGGCGGCGCGTAGTAGATGGGAGGTCCGTAGTAATACGGCGCGCGGTTACGCACGCAGACGCCGTAAGGCCCGCGGTGCCAGCCGATGCCGCAGCCGCCGGCGACCGTGATGACATCGGACTGGGCCGCCGCTACCTTCGCGGTCGGCATCGCAATTGGCATGGCGCTCGCGGCGGACATCAGAATGCCCGCGACAGGCGCCGAGAGGACAAGCGACTTCAACATCGTTCGTCATCCTTCGTTCGAATTGATGGGAAATGCGCGGCCGCACCGGGCTGTGGTTGGGGGGAGCCGGAGCGGCCGCGCCCGTCACGGTCAGTAGGCGATGTAATATCCGTGGTGGGGACCGTACGGATAAGACACGACACGACCGCTTCTCGTCACCGAGCCACCATTGGGGCCGGTGGTGGTCTGCGTATAGCGATAGCGATGCGGGCCGGTGCGCGTCGCACTGCCCGACTGGGTCACGGTCTTGCCGTTCGGCCCGGTGACCGAACGGGTCCGCGTACAGGTGCCGCCGGCGCAGCTGCCGGACGCGTGCGCGGTGTAGGTACCGCGAGCGGTGGTGACGCTGCCATTGCGCGTCCAGGCATTCGCCTCGGTCACGGCGGCGGCGACAAAAGTCGCCGCGACGATCCCGGAAACCAACATCAACTTCATTCTCTGTCCTCCTTCGATCGGCTGCCGGTTCGGCCGGCCGCGTCGTCTGGGGAGGACATTGCGCGCGACGCTTTGCCCGAAGATTTCAGGAAAGGCGTTTGTTGTAACGTTTTGTAACGTGTGCAACCGCCCTCTTGCCGCCCGCCGCGGGCCTCATAAAGTGCGGCCCATGCCCGGCCAGACCATCATGATCGTCGAGGACGACAACGAGATCCGCTCGCTGCTTGCGGATTTTCTCACGCGCGAAGGCTATCTGCCAATCTGCGCCGAGGACGGCGTGGCGATGGATCGCGCCCTCGCCGCAGAGCGCCCCGATCTCGTCATCCTCGACCTCATGCTGCCCGGCGAGGACGGCCTGTCGATCTGCCGCCGGCTGCGCGCGCGAGGCGATCTGCCGATCCTGATGCTCACCGCCAAGTCCGACGACATCGACCGCATCGTCGGGCTCGAACTCGGCGCTGACGATTATCTGCCCAAGCCGTTCAATCCGCGCGAACTGCTGGCGCGCATCCGAGCCGTTCTGCGGCGGACGATCGACAGACCGGTCGCGACGGCGGCGACACCGTCGCGCCGCGTCACATTCGAACGGTTCATCGCCGATCTCGATGCCCGCAGCCTCGCATTCGATGGCACCGCGCTCGATCTCACGGCGGCCGAATTCGAACTGCTGGCCTGCTTCCTTGAACGGCCCAAGCGCGTGCTGTCGCGCGACCAGTTGCTCGACTGGACGCGCGGCCGCAGCGCCGATCCGTTCGACCGCACCATCGACGTCTCGATCAGCCGGCTCAGGCGCAAGCTGAGCGGCGCCGACGAGCAGGCGGCCCAGATCATCAAGACCGTGCGCAACGGCGGCTATCTGTTCACCGCCGACGTCGCGCCGGTCTGACGGCACGCATCATGGGCCGCATCCGCATCGCCAGCCGCCTCGTCCTCATCATCGTCGGCGCCGTCGTTCTGGTGCAGGTGCTGATGGCCGGCGTGTTCATCGCCGAGTACCAGCGCAATAGAGACCAGGTTTCGGAAACGCCGCTCATCGCCCAGATCGCGGCGCTGACGCAGGTGCTCGAGCGAACGCCCGTCGCCGACCGCGACCTTGTGCTGCGCGCGGCGAACGGGCCGCGCTTCCAGGCGGAGATCGTGCCGCAGGTGCCGGCGGATATCGACCGCAGCAAATTTCTGTCGGATCGCGAGCAGCGGCTGCGCACGCTGATCGGGCCGCCGGATGATCGCCTCGTGGCACTATCGCTGATCGCCAATCCGCAACGCGGCGGCCAGAAAGTGACGCGGCTGCGCGAACTTATCGGCGCGCGCGTGCGCGCCGTCGTCGGACTGACCGACGGCAGCGTGCTCGACGTCGAAGCCGGCGGCGAACGCACCTTGCGCGTGTTCGGCATTCCGGCCGGGCTGCTGGCCAGCCTTTTCGGTTTCGTGGTGGCCTTGATCGCCATCATCGCCGTGCGGCGCGAGACAAGGCCATTGTCCGACCTCACCGCCGCGGTGTCGCGCTTCGGCACCGACATCGAGCCGCAGCCGGTGGCGGAACGCGGCGCGCCCGACCTGCGCAGCTTGACCCGCGCCGTCAATGCGATGCAGGTGCGCATCGCCGATCTGGTGCGCAACCGCACCATCGTGCTCGGCGCGATCAGCCACGACCTGCGCACCTATGTCACCCGGCTGCGCCTGCGTCTGGAGTTGCTGCCGGACAGCGAGCAACGCCGCAAGGCGGAGACCGATCTCAACGACATGCAGGCGCTGATGGATGACGCCCTCGCCTTCGCCCGCGCTTCCTTTGCCGGCGCACCGCCGGAGCCGATCGATCTGGCGGCGATCGTGCGCCGCGAATGCGATACGCTGCGCGCGCAAGGCCGCGCCGTCAGCCTCGGCGGCGACAGCGGACCCCTGCAGGTGCGCGGCACCGCTGCCGGGCTCGCCCGTGTCGTCGCCAATGTGGTCAACAACGCCGTGGCCTATGGCGGCAGCGCCGCGGTGTCGCTGCGAGCCGAGGCGCAGCACGTCGTCCTGTGGGTCGAAGATCGCGGGCCCGGGATTCCGCAGGCGGAGCGCGGCCGCGTGTTCGAGCCGTTCTACCGGCTCGAAGCCTCGCGCAATCGCGACAAAGGCGGCGCCGGCCTTGGCCTCACCATCGTCAAGCAGATCGTCGAGAGCCTCGGCGGTACTGTCGCGATCGAGGATCGTCCCGGCGGCGGCACCCGCGTCAGCGTCACACTGCCGCGTGTCGTGGCGTAAGCGCGCGGTGACGGCGAGCGTTTGACCGCAAACAATCTGCGTCGTCGCAACGGCCGACGTTTTATGCGAAGGTCCGCCGCCTTATCCGACCCCATTCTCGCGCGTGACAATCTCGATGACCATTCCTTCGCTTCCGACCCAAGCGGTCAGCGCCCTCACGACCGACCTTTACGAACTCAACATGGTCCAGGCCTATCTGGACAAGGACGAGACCGGGCAAGCCGTGTTCGAATTCTTCGTGCGGCGATTGCCGGCGCGGCGCGGCTTCCTGCTCGCGGCCGGGCTCGAGGATGCGCTCGACTACATCGAGACCTTGCGCTTCACGCCGGAAGACATCGACTGGCTCAAGGGCACCGGGCGCTTCCGCGACAACTTTCTCCACTACCTGAAGGACTTCCGCTTCACCGGCGACGTCCACGCCATTCCCGAAGGCTCGGTGTGCTTTCCCAACGAGCCGCTGATCCGCATCACCGCGCCGCTGCCGCAGGCGCAGCTTGTTGAATCGCGGCTGATCAACATCCTGCATTTCCAGACGCTGATCGCCTCCAAGGCGGCGCGCATGGTGCTGGCCGCGCCCGGCAAGATTCTGTCCGACTTCGGCCTGCGCACGGCGCATGGCGCCGAAGCCGGCTTGTATTCGGCGCGCGCCAGCTACATCGCCGGCTTTGCCGGCGCCGCCAATGTGGTGGCCGGGCAGCGCTATGGCATTCCGGTCATGGGCACCATGGCGCATTCCTACATCCAGGTGCATGACGACGAACTGACCGCGTTCGACACCTTCGCGCGGGCGCGGCCGAACGACGTCATCTTCCTCATCGACACCTACGATACCGAGGCCGGCGCGCGCAAAGTTGTCGAGCTGGCGCCGCGGCTCAAAGCCGACGGCATTGTCATTCGCGGCGTGCGCATCGATTCCGGCGATCTCGTTGCCTCGGCGCGCAAGGTGCGCGCCATCCTCGATGAGGCTGGGCTCAAGGACGTCATCATCCTTGTGAGCGGCGGCATCAACGAGGACGTGCTGCAGGGCATGATGAAAGAGCGCGCGCCGATCGACGGCTTCGGCATCGGCGTCAATCTTGACGCGTCGATCGATGCGCCGTCGCTGGACTGCGCCTACAAGCTGCAGGAATACAAAGGCACCCCGAAGCGCAAATTGTCTGAAGGCAAGCAGACCTGGCCGGGCCGCAAGCAGGTGTGGCGCAGCTACGGCGCCAACGGCCGCATGAGCGGCGACGTGCTGTCGCTGGAGAGCGATACGCAAGCCGGCGAGCCGCTGATCGAACCGGTGATGCGCGGCGGCGCGCGCCTCAAGCCGGCGTCGTCGCTGGCGCAAATCCGCGAGCGCGCCGCGCGCGACCTTGCCCGCCTGCCCGAGCCGCTGCGGCTCTTGCAGCCGGGCACGGATTATCCGGTGAAGGTCGCGGACAAGCTCGTCGCGCTGGCGAAAGAGGCGGATGCAAGGACGAAGAAGTGAGCCGTAGGTGGGCTAAGGCGCGCAGCGCCGAGCCCACCATAGAAAAGATGGTGGGCTCGCTTCGCTTAGCCCACCCTACTTCCCGCCCTGTTCCAGCCGCGCAGGCCCTCGCCGTAAATCTCGAAGCCGGTGTCGGTCACGACCACCGTATCCTCGAGCTTGATGAAGCCGCGTGTCGCATGCGGCAGCGTGGTCTCGACCGAAATCACCGTGCCGGCCTCGAGCGGCAGATCGGCATCGGTCGCCGGATAAGGGATCGGCCCGCTGGCGGTGAGATGCGGCGCTTCGTGGCTGACCAGCCCCATGCCATGCGCGAGGAAATCGAGCGGCTGGAATTTCGATTTTGCGCGCAGCGGCTCGGCCGCTTCATAGATGACGCGGCCCGGCGCACCGGCCTTGATCGGCTTCATCGCCGCGCGCTGGATCATCTCGATCTCGGCCAGCATGTCCTCGAGTTCGGCATCCGGCTCGCCCTGGATCGCCATACGGCAGATATCGCCGATATAGCCGCGATACTGGCCGCCGGAGTCGATCGACATGATATCGCCCTTCTCCCAGCGCTGCGCGGTGGGCGCGCGGTTGAGATTGGTGCCGGCGGTGATCAGGCAATACTCGAACGTCAGGCCGCGATTGACCTCCTCACGGCGCAGAGCTTCGGCGACCTCGGCCTTGGTGGCGCCCGGCGCTGTGCCTTCGATGACGGCCTGCATCGAGGCCAGCACCTTTTCCGAAGCGGCCTTGAGCAGCGCCAGTTCGGCCGGCGATTTCTTGAGGCGCTGGCGCTCCAGCACATGCACGGCATCGACCCAGTCGGCGTCCGGGAACGCATCGCGCAGCACCCGGGCGGCGTCGTAAGGCAGGAAGGCGAATTCGGCGGCGATGCGCTTCGGCCTGAGCCCGGCCTTCGCCATATAGGCGACGGCCTTCTGGACGGCATCGATCGAAGTGCCGGAGCTGGCCTGCACCTCGGGCACCCAGAGCGGCTCGGCCTTGACCTGGAAGCCCTCGAGGCGGTGGCCGATATAGGCCGCCTTCTCCGGCGCGCCTTTGACATAGACGAAGACCGGCAGATAACGGCTCAGCCCCGACGCATCCATGTAGTCGAAGAAATTTGCGCGGTGGCCGCCGGTCAGATACTGCGCGTTGTGCTTGGACGTGACGACGACGACATCGATGCCGGCGTCATCCATCAGGCGGTCGAGCCGCGTGTGGTCGAAAGGGATAGCGAGGCCGGACGCGCTCGGCGCGGTGACGTTCATCGTGACGTTCATGGGCGTGCTCCCGGGCTTCGGCTTTGATGCTGCCGATTGCCCGAGAGCCTAACGCCACGGATGGCCGTTTGGCCACCCTCAGACATTGTCGCAGATGGCGCGCGCGGGCCGCCTTCAGGCGGCGGCGCGGCCCCACAGTTCCGCGCTCGCCAGCCGCGCGCCGGCGACCAGCGCCTCGAGCTTGGCCCACATCACGGTCGGGTGGACGCGGCGATAGAACGGCCCCTGCGCGAAGCCGCAATCGGTGCCGCCAATGACGTTCTCGCGGCCGACCAGGTTGGCGAGGCGCACAATGCGCTCGGCCACCAGTTCGGGATGCTCGACCACATTGGTGGCGTGGCTGATGACGCCGGGGATGAGCACGCGGCCGTCGAGCTTGGCGTTCTTCCAGACCTTCCATTCGTGCTCGTGGCGCGGATTGGCGCCCTCGATAACGAAGGCGCCGACCTTGGCCTTGAGGATGATGTCGACGATGTCCTTGAGCGGCACGTCCGAGACATGCGGGCCCGGCCACGAGCCCCAGCAGACGTGGTAGCGGATCTGCTCCTGCGGCAGGCCCTTGACCGCCTCGTTCATGATCTCGATCTGCTTTTCCAGCCAGCTCTTGTAGTCGTCGAAGGTGCCCGGCGGCACCATGCGGTCATAGGTGACGGCGGAGCGCGCATCGTCGAGCTGCACGACAAGGCCGGCGTCGATGATCGCCTTGTATTCGGTGCGCATGGCGCCGGCGATGGCGGCCTGCAATTCCTCGTCGGTCTTGTAGAACTCGTTCTTGCGATCCGGGATGACGCTGGCCGGCGCGGCGACCGGCAGGAAGCCTTCCGACACGTTGACCTTGCCGAGAGCGGCCTTGAAGTTGGCGATGTCGCGGTTGAGTTCGCCGAGGCCGCTATACGAAATCGGGCCGGTGCAGATGGCTTCGGTCGTCGTCGACACCGCTTCCTTAGAGTCGAGCTCGGCATAGAAGTCGGCGAAGCGCGTGCGGTCGGCGCCGCGCTTGAACGGATTGGCCTTGTCTTCCTTGATCGGCCGGCGCTCGAAGCCGGACAGCCGGGTCAGCGCATACTGCGCCCAGGAGATCGACTTGCCGAACTCGCCATCGCTCGGCACGTCGATACCGGTGTCGGCCTGCTGCTTCACCACTTCCGCGACGGTGTCGGTCAGGCACTGCTGATAGGCCTTCTCGTCATAGGGCTTGCCGCCCTGTACCGCACGCAGGAACTCCTGCAGCTCGGGCGGCCTGATGAGGCTGCCGACATGGGTGGTGAGAATGCGGTCGGTGCTGCGCTTCATGGAACGTGCCTGCCCTTGTGACGTGTTTTCAGGGCAAGGCTATGCGGCGTCGGGCTCGGAATTGCAACGGTGGGCAGCGGCGCGTGCCCAACCGCCGCGCGCAATGCGGCTATGATCGCGCCGACTAGGCAGCGCTGGCCTGAACGCCGTCCGCCCCGGCCAGAGGCGCCATGGCCTCGTCGTGGCGTCTGAGCATCAGTTCCAGCGACGCGACCTCGACGCGGTTGCGGCCATTCTCCTTGGCGAAATACAGCGCCTGGTCGGCCTGCGACAGCAGTTCGGAGACGTCGAACACATCGCCATCGCAGTGCACGATGCCGATGCTCACGGTAGCGTTGACGGGCCGGCCGTCTACAGCCTGCGCGACATGGGCGAAGGTCTCGCGCATGCGCTCGGCGACCGCGACCGCCTCGACCGATTTGATGTCGTACAGCACAGCGGCGAATTCCTCGCCACCGATGCGGCCAATCAGATCGCTCGGCCGGATGGTTTCCGACGCCGCGGCGGTGAACACCTCCAGCACGCGGTCGCCGATGGCGTGGCCGAAGCGGTCGTTGATCGACTTGAAGTGATCGAGATCGACCAGCATGACCGCGGTCGGCCGCGGATCGACGATATGACGCTTGGCCATCTCGGCGGCGTCATGCAGGAAGGCGCGGCGGTTGGCGATGCCGGTCAGCGGATCGACCATCGCCGCGGTGCGGTGGCGCAGTTCGGTGCGCTCCTTGGCCATCGCCAGCAGGATGAAGGCGATGGAGATTGTGAACAGCAACGCCTCGAAACTCAGAACCGTCAGCCAGACGCTGCCGAACATCTTGTCGGCAGTCATCGTGAAAGGCAGCATGGCGACCAGCGGCGTGCGCAGCAGGAACAGCGCGCCGTGCGCGAACAGCATGAAGATCGCCGGCCAGCGCGAAACGAGTTGCTCCTTGCGGCCGCGCCAGAACTCCCACGCCGTCAACCAGGTGTAGCCGGAGATGATGCCGGAGGCGATCAACGCGCGCACCTCGACGGCATCGGCAAGGACCGGCAGGCGGCTGACGAGCAGCCACAGCACCGCGCCGGTGACGAGATAGACCGGCTCGACCGGCCGGCCATCGAACACCCGGGCACCGGTCCAGGTGACGGCGAAGGCAGTGAGAAGGAGCGCGTTCGCCAGATCGATCGTGACGAAGTCGGGCGCCGATCCATACATGCCGAACAGAACGATGGAGGCAGCGCGAATGAGATGGGCGAAGCCCCACCAGGCGACGGCACGGATCGCCATGTTCTGGGCCCACGCGAAAAGCAGCAGCAATCCAAGGATTGCTTCCACATAGATCGTGACCAGAAACAGCGTATTGACGTCGAGGTTCATAGGCAGGCGTCGCCCCGTACTCAGGCGGGACCGTCAATATCGTCAGGCCCCCTCCCTCCAGTACCGCTTCGCGGGAAAAAACTGGTGAACGCCGGTTGAAATGTGTGGCGAAGCACAAAACATGGTTTCGAACCCCTTGCCAGGACGTCTCGCTTTCGCGTTGCTACCCGGCAGCCCGCTAAAATCGACCAAAAAACGCAACAAAGCAGCGAAAATCATCTCGGCAGACCGCCCATCTTGTCGCTATGGGATACCTCCACTAGGCTCGCCGCCGCTCCGCCAACCCTTGGAATAAGAATGCAAATCCGCAACGGAATCATCGACACCATCGGCCATACGCCCCTGATCCGCCTCCGGCGCGCCTCCGAGGCCACCGGCTGCGAAATCTACGGTAAAGCCGAGTTCATGAATCCGGGCGGCTCGGTGAAGGACCGCGCCGGCCGGCAGATGATCCTCGAAGCGGAAAAGCGCGGCGAGTTGCGCCCCGGCGGCCTGATCGTGGAATCGACCGCCGGCAACACCGGCATCGGCATTGCCGTGGTGGCGGCGGCGCTCGGCTATCGCACCCTCATCGTCATTCCCGAGACGCAGAGCCAGGAAAAGAAAGACATGCTGCGCCTGGCCGGCGCCGAACTGATCGAAGTGCCGGCCCTGCCCTTTGCCAATCCCAACAACTATCAGCATGTCGGCCGGCGCCTCGCCGACGAACTGAAGAAGACCGAGAAGAACGGCGTCATCTTCGCCGACCAGTGGAACAACCTCGACAACAGCAAGGCGCATTACGTCTCGACCGGGCCTGAAATCTGGGACGACACCGCCGGCAAGGTCGATGGCTTCATCTGCTCGGTCGGCTCGGGCGGCACGCTCGCCGGCGTGTCGATGTATCTGAAAGAAAAGAAGCCGGGCGTGACCATCGGCGTCGCCGATCCACGCGGCGCGGCAATGTATCATTATTTCAAGGACGGCAAGCCGACCGTAACCGAAGGCGGCTCGATCACCGAGGGCATCGGCCTTGCCCGCGTCACCGCCATCGTCGAACAGATGAAGGTCGACAAGGCCTATCTCATTCCCGACGAGGAGGCCGTGCCGGCCGTGTTCGACCTGCTCGAGCACGAGGGCCTGTGCGTGGGCGGATCGAGCGGCGTGAACATCGCCGGCGCCATCCGGCTGGCCAAGGACATGGGGCCCGGGCACACCATCGTTACGGTGCTGTGCGACGGCGGCAGCCGCTATCAGTCCAAGCTCTTCAATCCGGATTTCCTGCGCGCCAAGAAGCTGCCGGTGCCGGAATGGCTGACGCGCAAGACCGACATCAAGCCACCGTTTGTTTGAGAACTCCTTTGTGAGACCACGATGCCGACCGACTGCCTGTTTCGCGAAGATGCCTATCTGAAGGATTGCGAGGCGACGGTCGTTGCCCTGACCGAGCAAGGCGGCATCGTGCTGGACCGCACCGTGTTCTACGCCACGTCGGGCGGACAACCAGGCGACACCGGCGCGCTGATTTTGGCGGACGGCTCGCGGTTGCCGATCGGCACCGCCGTCTATACCGACGCACAGAAGACCGAGATTGCGCATGTGCCGGCGGACGGCGCGGCCCTGCCCGTCCGCGTCGGCGACGTCCTGCGCGCCGAAGTAGACTGGGAGCCGCGCTACGGCCGCATGAAAATTCATACGGCTTTGCATCTTTTGTCCGTGGTGCTGCCTTATCCCATCACCGGCGCATCGGTCGGCAATGCCGACGGCAGAGCCGACTTCAACATCCCCGACGCCGGCCACGACAAGGAAGCCATCGCTGCGAAGATCGCCGAGATGGTCGCCACCGATGCCGCGGTGTCGAGCCGCTGGATCAGCGACGCTGAACTCGAAGCCAATCCGGGTCTCGTCAAATCGATGTCGGTGCGGCCGCCGGTGGGCACCGGCCGCGTGCGGCTGATCGACATCGAGGGACTCGATCTGCAGCCCTGCGGCGGCACGCATGTGCGTCGCATCGGCGAAATCGGCGCGGTTGCCGTTACGGGGATCGAAAAGAAGGGCAAGCAGAACCGCCGCGTGCGCATCGCGCTGGTCTGACACGCGTTGGAACTTTTTGCGAAAGCGCCGCATTAACAGCGGCAACTAAAGGAACACCATGGCCGGCTCACCCAACAGCAAGTGGCTCAAATCGACCGAATGGCTCGCCGGCGAACTCGGCAAGCCCAACGTCGTCGTTGTCGATGGCTCGTATTACCTTTCGACGCAGAAGCGCGACGCCAGGGCCGAGTATCTCGAGGCGCACATTCCGGGTGCGGTGTTCTTCGACATCAACGAGATCGCCGATCATTCGACCGACCTGCCGCACATGATGCCGGGGCCGGCGCAGTTCGGCGAAGCGGCCGGCAAGCTCGGCATCGCCGAGACCGACACCATTGTCGTCTATGACGGGCTGGGCCTGTTCTCGGCGCCGCGTGTATGGTGGAGCTTCCGTACCTTCGGCGCCAGGAACGTCTACATTCTCGATGGCGGCTTGCCCGCCTGGAAAGCCGAGAACCGCCCTGTCGAAAGCGGCGAAGCCAAGCCCAAAAACAAGACTTTCAATGCTGAAATGGCGACCGGCGCCGTGGCCATGACCGACGACGTGTCGATGGCGCTCAACGGCGAGGACATTCAGGTGGTCGATGCCCGCTCCGCCGGCCGCTTCGCCGGCCGCGATCCGGAGCCGCGTCCGGGCCTGCGTCCCGGCCATATGCCCGGCGCCTTCAACGTGCCGTCGAGCGAACTGATCGACAACGGCCGTCTCGCCTCGCCCGACAAGATCAAGGCCGCATTCGAGAAGGCCGGCGTGGACACGGACAAGGCCATCATCACCACCTGCGGCTCCGGCGTTTCAGCCGTGATCCTCGCGCTCGGCCTCGAGGCGATCGGCAAGAAACTGCCGCCGGTCTATGACGGCTCCTGGTCGGAATGGGGCGCCCGCCCCGATCTGCCGGTCGAGAAGGATTGATATCGTAGCCCGGGTGAAGCGCAGCGAAACCCGGGTCATAGCCGCCCCGGATTACGCTTCGCTCCATCCGGGCTACAAAAAAGGGCGGCCACAAAGGCCGCCCTCTTTATTTTACGCCACTCGCCTCAGTGCAAAATCTGGCTGAGGAACAGCTTGGTGCGTTCGTGCTGCGGGGTCGAGAAGAACTCGTTCGGCGTATTCATTTCGACGATCTGGCCGGCATCCATGAAGATGACGCGGTCGGCGACCTGACGCGCAAAGCCCATTTCGTGAGTCACGCACAGCATGGTCATACCCTCCTCGGCGAGCGTGACCATGGTGTCCAGCACTTCCTTGACCATTTCCGGATCCAGCGCCGAAGTCGGCTCGTCGAACAGCATGATCTTCGGGTTCATGCACAGCGCGCGCGCGATGGCGACGCGCTGTTGCTGGCCGCCCGACAACTGGCCGGGATACTTGTTCGCCTGCTCCGGGATCTTCACCCGCTTGAGATAGTGCATGGCGATCTCCTCGGCTTCACGCTTGGGCATCTTGCGCACCCAGATCGGCGCCAGCGTGCAATTCTCGAGGATGGTGAGATGCGGGAACAGGTTGAAGTGCTGGAACACCATGCCGACTTCGCGCCGCACTTCGTCGATCTTCTTGAGGTCTTCGGTCAGTTCGACGCCGTCGACAATGATCTGGCCCTGCTGGTGCTCTTCCAGATGGTTGATGCAGCGGATCATGGTCGATTTGCCGGAACCCGAAGGGCCGCAGATAACAATGCGTTCGCCGCCGGTGACGCGTAGATTGATGTCGCGCAGCACATGGAAATCGCCGTACCACTTGTTCACGCCGATGAGTTCCACGGCAACCTTGTTGGTGAGTTGCGTCGGCTTGATCTTGAGCGCGGTCTCGGCCATTGCGGCACCTCTTTTGATTATCAGCTCGTCTTTGCAGTTCGCCGGCGGAGCATAAAGCCCTGGCGACGATATCTCCTCAGCGGCGGTCGGCCTTGGCGAGGCGCTTTTCGGTCGCCTGCGCGTAGCGCGACATGCCGTAGCAGCAGATCAGATAGAAGACCGCGGCGACGATGTAGCCCGTCGTCGACGTGGTCGGCGCCGCCCATTTCGGATCGATGCGCGACACCTCGATGGTACGCAGCAGATCGAAGATGCCGACGATGAACACCAAAGTCGTGTCCTTGAACAGGCCGATATAGGTGTTGACGATGTTCGGGATCGTGATCTTGAGCGCCTGCGGCAGAATGATCAGCCGCATCATCTGCCAGTAACCCAGCCCGACCGCCTGCGCGCCCTCGTACTGGCCCTTCGGGATCGCGGCGAGGCCGGCGCGCACCACTTCGGCCATATAGGCGGAAGCGAACATGGCGATGCCGATCAGCGCGCGCAGCAACTTGTCGGGCGACAGGTTCTCCGGCACGAACAGCGGCAGCATCACGCTGGCCATGAACAGCACGGTGACCAGCGGCACGCCGCGCACGAACTCGATGAACATCACCGAGAACAGCTTGACCGCCGGCATGGTCGAGCGCCGGCCAAGCGCCAGCAGGATGCCGATCGGCAGCGAGATCACGATGCCGACCGCCGACACCACGATCGTGACCAGGACGCCGCCCCACAGCACGGTGTCGACCTTGGCCAAGCCGATCAGCGGCCAGCCGCTGAGCAGGATGAACGACACGATCGGCGTGAATATGAAGGCATAGGCGACACCGAGGTCGCGCCGAGGCGCGTTGAGCCACAGCAGCCAGACGATGGCCACCGCCAGCACGACGAAGAATACATCGACGCGCCAACGTTCGGAGATCGGATAGGAGCCGTAGATGAAGTACGGCAGGCGCTCGAAGGCGAAGGGCCAGCAGGCGCCGACATGCGGCCGCTCCGGCGTGATCAGACAGGCGGCGCGATCGGCGCCGCTCCAGACCGCGTCGAAGAACAGATAGTTCAGCAGCCCGGGCACGATCCAGACGACCAGCAACAGGATCAGGAGCGACAGCCCGATGTTGAACGGTGTCGAGAACAGATTTTCGCGCAGCCAGCCGGTCGGGCCGGACATCGATGACGGCGGCGGCTGCGCTTCCAGGGTGTCCTGGCGGACGAAGCGAAGCTGGGCAACGGCGAGATCGCCTTCTGACATCGTCATGGCGCGCCCCTCACCTTTCCACCAGCTTCATGCGGCTGTTGTAGACGTTCATCACAAAGGATGTGGTCAGGCTGATGGTGAGATAGACCGCCATGGTGATGGCAACCACCTCGACGGCCTGGCCCGTCTGGTTGAGCACCGTTCCGGTGAACACCTGCACGAGGTCGGGATAACCGATGACCACCGCGAGCGAGGAGTTCTTGGTGAGGTTGAGATACTGGCTGGTCAGCGGCGGAATGATCACGCGCATCGCCTGCGGCACGACGATGAGGCGCAAGGTCGGCCCCGGCTTCATGCCAAGCGAATAAGAGGCTTCGGTCTGGCCGTGCGAGACGGCCAGAATGCCGGCGCGCACCACCTCGGCGATGAAGGCCGCGGTGTAAATCGACAGCCCGAACAGCAGCGCGGCGAACTCCGGAACGACCTCGAGGCCGCCGGCGATGTTGAAGCGGCCGGCTTGCGGGTAATCGAACACGAGCGGCATGCCCGCGACCAGGAAAACGACGAGCGGCAGCGCCACGATCAGCCCGAGCGACACCAGCAGCACCGGCGCCTGCTGGCCGGTCTTTTCCTGCCGCTTGCGCGCCCAATAGTGATACGCGATCGAGGCGACGATTCCGATCGCAAGGGTAAGCTCGACGAAGCCGAAGCCGGTCTGCGCCTGCGGCGCCGGGATGAACAGGCCGCGGTTGTTGACGACGAATCCGCCCGGAATCTTGATGCTTTCGCGCAGGTCCGGCAGCGCCTTGAGCACGGCGTTGTACCAGAACAGCAATTGCAGCACCAAAGGCAGGTTGCGGATGAGCTCGACGTAGAAGGTGGCCGCCTTGTTGACGAGCCAGTTCTTCGACAGCCGGGCGATACCGATGACGAAGCCGAGGATGGTCGCGAAGACGATGCCGAGCGCGGCAACCAGCAAGGTGTTGAGCAAGCCCACCCAGAAGGCGCGGCCATAAGTCGATGTGTTGGAATAGGAGATCAGCGTCTGGCTGATGTCGAAGCCGGCGATGTTGTTCCAGAAACCGAAGCCGGACGCGATGCGGGCCCGCTGCAAGTTCTCGACCGCATTCGAGGCCGCGCCATAGACGAGGCCCGCGACGATCAGGCACAGAGCGACCTGATAGACAATGCTCCGTATCTTCGGGTCGTTGTAAAAAGGCACGCTGGCGGGGGGCGACCCCGCTTTCAACTCAGTCGACATCTACCCCTCACCCGGGCTTGCAACTGCCCGTTTTATCGCCGGCATACCCCGATCTGTTTCGCTGCGACCTTCCCTCAAAGGCCGCGGCAACCGGAATGCTGGCTCACTTTGTCCGAGCCGCCGCGGAGACCCGGTCCGCGGCGGCTCGGTATTCAATACCTTTCGCGCCTTGACGCGATCGGTTTAGCGGACCGGCGGCGCGTACTGCAGGCCGCCCTTGTTCCACAGCTTGTTCAAGCCACGGTCGATCTTGAGCGGCGAACCGGCGCCGACGTTACGGTCGAACACTTCGCCGTAGTTGCCGACCTGCTTGACGATCTGCAGCGCCCAGTCCTTGCCGAGACCCAGTTGCTCGCCGAACGCACCCTCGGCGCCGAGCAAGCGCTTGACGTCCGGGCTGGTCGACTTGAGCATTTCGTCGGTGTTCTTCGAGGTGATGCCGAGTTCTTCGGCATTGATCTGCGCGAACAGCGTCCACTTCACGACGTCGAACCACTGGTCGTCGCCGTGACGCACGGACGGGCCGAGCGGCTCCTTGGAAATGATCTCGGGCAGAACGATATGATCGCCCGGGTTGGCCAGACGCAGACGTTCGGCATAGAGACCCGAAGCGTCGGTCGTGAAGGCGTCGCAACGGCCGGAGTCGTAAGCCTTGATGGCTTCATCCGAGCTCGCGAACGTCACGGTCTTGAGCTTCATGTTGTTGGCGCGGAAGTAGTCGGCCAGGTTGAGTTCCGTCGTGGTGCCCTGCTGAACGCAGACCGACGCTTCGTTGAGTTCGAGCGCCGAATTCACCTTGAGGCCCTTGCGGACCATGAAGCCCTGGCCGTCATAGTAGTTGATGCCGGTGAAGTTCAGGCCGAGCTGGGTGTCGCGCGATGAAGTCCAGGTGGTGTTACGGGCGAGCAAGTCGACTTCACCCGACTGCAGCGCGGTGAAGCGATCCTTCGCCGACAGCGGCACGAACTTGACCTTGTTGGCGTCGCCGAGCACCGCAGCGGCAACCGCGCGGCAGGTGTCGACGTCGAGGCCGGTCCACTTGCCCTGCGCATCGGGCAGGCCGAAGCCGGCGAGGCCCGTATTGGAACCGCAGTTGAGAATGCCGCGATCCTTGACCTGCTTCAGCGTTTGCGCCGAAGCACTCTGGACGGCGAAAACCGCGGCCGTCAAAGCAACAATACCGAGAACTCGTTTCATCGTGCAGCCTCACTCATGCGTGTTGAATCGTTTTTATATCGATGGGGTACTTCGAGGGCTGGCTCTCACTTCCCCTCATCAAGGACATCATGGCGCGCAATTAGCCACGACCATCCCAAAGCCATCCCCCCAAGCTTTGCTCTGCCGCCATCACAGAACGATTGCGGCGCAAGGTCAAGGGTTTAAACACGCCCGCGCTGCACAAAGCGGCCCCCGCCTGCCCCTTTTGGAGCAGGTGTTTGCATCATTTTTTCTCAAACCTGTGCTTGCAGGAGAGGCCGGCTGCGACAAATTCGCTATGCCGAGAACGCCATTATTCTTTCGTCGAAGGCAGGGCCGAGCCCTCGTCAGGCCGCCGCGCCCTCGCCCCGTCCGCGCATGACAAATTGCAGGTTACGAATATAGACGAAGACGCCGAAGGCCTGGCCGATGATGAAGACCGGATCCTTTCGGTACAGCGCATAGCCGAGCAGCATCAGACCGCCGCCGATCGAGAACACCCAGAATGCGGTCGGCACCACACTTCGCCCTGCGCGCTCCGACGCGATCCATTGCACCACGAAGCGCATGGCGAAGAGGAACTGCGCCACATAACCGATGATGACACCCCAATCGGCGCTGCCGACAAAGACGTCATGCAGATAGCCGCCAACGGCATTCGTGATATCGATCAACATAGCTTGGTCCCTCTTGCGCGGACGGACGCGAAGGTCTCACGACGGCTTCGCGGCCGTACCGCATTAATCTTCGACGATCTCCGGAATCTTCTTGCGACGGCGGATCAGCCACCAAACGCCGGCAAGATCGAGTATGCCGACCCACAACCGATCCCACAGACCGTAGTTCGAGATGCCGGACCCGCGCGGCCGATCTATGACGTCGACATAACCGATGCTCAGCCCTTCGCGCTTGATCAGCGCCGGCATGAAGCGATGCAGCGCATCGAAATACGGCAGCCGCAGATAAACGTCGCGGCGAAACGCTTTCAGACCGCAGCCAGTGTCGCGCGTGCCGTCGCGCAGCACGGCGCCGCGCACCGCATTGGCGATGCGCGACTGAATGCGCTTGAACCCGCCTTTGCGGGCCAGGCGCTGGCCGGCCACGATGCCCACCGTCGGCGCCCCGTCGCGCAGCGCCTTGAGCATCGCCGGAATGAAAGCCGGATCGTTCTGACCGTCGCCGTCGATGGTGACCACGACGGCGCCCCGCGCCGCCCATACGCCGCTGCGCACCGCGGCCGACTGGCCGCAGGACTGACGGTGACGAACACGGCGCAGAAACGGATGCAGCGCCATCAGGCGCTGGAGTTCCGCCTCGGTGCCGTCGGTCGAGCCGTCGTTCACGTAGACGATCTCGAACGGCTCCTGGCCATCCAGCGCAGCCGCGATCTCGGCGACGAGCGGGGCAACATTGCCGGCCTCGTTGCGGACCGGAACCACCACGGTGACGGCCGGCTCACTGCTGCTCATCTTTGCCGCCCACAACTCATTGATCCAACAGCCGGTTTTACCGGGTTCCATTCCTGCACGGTGGAACCGGTCCCGCTGACCAAGCCCGGCGCTGCTCTTTATTAAGTCAAAAGGTCGCGGGCAACTGCTTTGATCCGGCGTACCGACGGGCCCGGGTGCTGAACCAGGCGCCCGTCCGGAGCTAGACTGAAGCCTAAATGCAGCGCGGCGAACCAGCGCCTCACCAGGATCACTCCAACGATGCCGAACGCGGCCGAGACCATCACGTCGCTGACGTAATGCGCCCGGAGCACAACGCGGCTGATAGCGATGATGATTGCATAAATGATCAGCGCGGTTCGGGCCCGCGGAAACAGCGTGCCGAACGCGGCGAGTACGGCAAATACCGTGGTGCCGTGTCCGGACGGAAAACTGGCATAGGCCGGCGCCCAGTGGAATGGCTCGAACAGGAACGGGTTGATCGAGCCGCCGACTCCGGGCCGCGCGCGCCCGATCATGTTCTTGACCAGACTGACCGACAATCCCGTCAAACCGATCGACGCGAACAGGAAGCCGGCCCGCACCATGATCGTCGCGTAGACCTTTTGCGACATTCGCGTCGCCGGCAGCGGCAATGCGGCCAGAAGCAGATAGAGCAACCCGAGCGGCCAAAGCACCCATGCGCCCTTGCCGAAATCCGTGATGAAATTGGCAAAATCAAGCAGCCACACCGGCAGACGCTGCACCGCGCGTGTGACCGGCGCATCGACAAAGGCCATGACCACCAGCGCCGCGCCAAGCACCACCGCGAGTCCAATCAGCACCGGCGTCGGATTTTTGACGAACGGAAACGCCTTGCGCCAGTCAATGGGCCTGCCGAGCCGCCGAAAAGACGCAACGACATTCGCCGCGCAGCGCCGCGGCACGCTCACCAACGCGCTTTCACCGGTGTCAGTGGTGCTCGCGCTCATGGCACCTCCGAATGGAATATCGCCATCGAGAACCGCTTGCCGTTGCTGATGTTGAAGCCATCGACGCGGTTCAGCAAGGTAAAGCGCACATTGAGCGAATTGGCGCGCTGCACGAAAGCCCGTTCGCTGCGCGAATCGACCAGCGCGAACCGGCACGGCCCACCGTGGAGAAACTCAGCGACACCCGGACCGTCGGAGAATTTCGTGTCGGTGCCGAGCAGGAAGACGAGGCTCGGCTCCTGGTAGTTGAACGTCGAGGCCAGATGCGGTTCGGGACAAGCCTTGGCGCGAACTTCACGCGCCACCAGCTGGCTCGGAAACAGCGATGGCAGCATCGGAAAGGTGATGGCGTAAACGGTCATCGAGATGAAGACCGACGCGACCATGCCGCGCAACAAGGCGCGCTCGGCGCCGTCAACCGCGAACAGCCGCCAGGCGAACAGACCGAAAATCGCCGCCGCCCCGGCAAATGGCCATGCAATCAAACCGAGATCCTTGCTCATGGTCACAAAGATAATCGGCACCGCGACCGCGATGGCGCTCGGCAACAGGAACCAGCCGATGGTGCCGTGTTCGATCCACTTGTTGCGCCACAGCCCGTTCTTTTCGACGATGCCGGCGATCAGGATGGCGATGGCGGGATATAGCGGCAGCACGTAGTGCGGCAGCTTGGTCATCACCGCTTCGAAGACGATCCATGACGGGATCACCCAGGCCAGCAGGAAACGCGCGCCGGGCTCGGCCCGCGCCTTCCAGATCGTGGGCGCGGCGAGACCTGCCAGCACCGCACCTGGCCAGAACGTGATCCAGAAAAGCAGGAAATAGTAACCGGGCGGCGCGCCGTGCGCCTCCTGCCCGCTCGTTACCTTGGCCAGCATGTCGTCACCGACCGACTTGATGAAGAAGCTTTCGCCGGACTTGGCGACGATGGCGACGAACCAGGGCGCGACCAGCAGCAGCATCCAGAGAAATCCGGGCACCGGCCGTAGGTCTCGCGCCCAGCGCAACGAGCGATCCGCGATGCCGAGCGCCAGGATCGTCAGCCCCACGAACATCAGGATCAGCGGGCCCTTGATCAGAACGCCGCCTGCGATCGCAGTCCACAACAGCGCCGGCATACGCCACCCGGCGGGACGCGGCGGTTCATGCCGCGCGCCAAGATAGATGCGCGCCAGCGCGCCCATGGCGGCGACGCACATCAGCAATAGCGTGGCGTCGGTCGTCGCAAGCCGCGCCTCGACGCCGAGCAGCAACGACGTCGCCATCATCAAGGCGGCCAGCAGCGCGGTGCGGCGGGCGACGAACGTCAAAGCCGCCCAATAGGTCAGCAGCACCGAACCGATCGCGGCGAGCAACGACGGCACACGGTAGAGCCAGATGGTCCGGTGCGCATTGGGCACGCCGAGCGCATCGCCCGCCTTCGCCGCGACGGATTGCAGCCAGTAGATGCCGACCGGTTTCTTGTAGCGGACCTCGTCCTGGAAACGGATGTCGATATAGTCGCCGCTCTCCACCATCTGCTTGGAAGCCTGCGCGAAGCGCGACTCGTCGCGATCGACCGGCGGGATCTGAAAGAAGCCCGGCAGGAAGGCGACCAGACACACCACGACCAGCAGCGCCGCCGCACGGCGATGCGACAGCACGGCAAAATCGAGCAGCGCGCCGAGCCCGGGGCCGGCGCGACGCTGCGGCGCTGCGGTTTCTACTGAATGACTTTCCATTTGTTATAGAAAATGTGGTTGGCCCTGCGGAAAACCTGATTGACCATGGCAATCGCGGGACGCAACAGCGCGGTGGCCAGCGACGGCCGCACCATGTCCACGAACAGGCAGTAGCGCACCTTGTCAGTCTCGTTGATCGACTGATGCATCAGCGTATCGTCGAAGATGAACAGCTTCTCGTCCTGCCAGTAGTGCGCATGGTCGCCGACGGTGATGTAGGCGGAACGGTCGGTGATGTCGTTGAGATTGTACAGCACGCGCAAGGTCGGCCGCAGCGGGCCGAAGTGCTTCGAGGTCGAGACTTTCTTGTTGAAGATCGACACGCCGATGGTCTGGATATAGTTCCATTGCTCGTGGAATTCCGGAACCTTGATGAACGTGTCCCGGTTCTCGCCGTACCATTTGAAGAAGATCATGGTGCGCCCGTCGGTGGCGCGCTGCTCGAGTTGCTCGACCAATTTCTCGCGCGTGGCAACGTGAATGAGACGCGTCACTTCGTCCCGCCACGGCCCCGGCAGATCGTCGAGCTTGTAAATGCCCTTGTTGATGTAGGGCAGCGACAGGATGTCGAGCAGGATGTTGATCGGCGACAACAGCCAGGTCAGCACGCCGTTGCCGACGAAATACTGCTTGAGCAGAAAGCCGTTGATGGGGCGGTTGCGGCCGACGTCGTAGAGGCCGCACGCGGCATAGAACAGCGTCAGCTTCGGCAGGAAGTAAAGCAACCCGACGCCCGCGCCGAGCATGGCGCCGTACTTGATGGTTTTCTTCAAAGGGCGTTCTCCGGTCAATCCGCGCCGCGCGCCGGGCCAACCGTCGCAGCGAACCGCGCCACGGGTAGCGCGGCGGATCCTGTTCCGACAATAGGGACTGAGACCTTCCCACGGAAGGTTCGCCGGGACGTCACAGGCCAGTTTGCCGGCCGCTATTGTATTCTGACCACAACGCTGTCGGCGGCGCCGCGGGCGTCCATAACGGTCAAACGGACGAATCCGGGGCCGTCGGGCCGCACGAACAGGGTGCGGCGGTGGCCCGGTGACCCGACCGGTACCCCGTTGACCATAATCGTGAGCGGCCCGGCCCCGCCGGCGATCTTGAGCGCCAGCGGATCGGGAGCGCCGCCCCCCGCCATTTCGAGCCGGGCACCGTTCGGCGGGAACATGATACGCGGCGGTTCGCCCGCCGTCCCGTAGACCGAGCCGCTGAAGCGCTGCAGCGGCGGCGGCAGCTTGGCGGAGGCCGCAACAATGGCGCCCTTGGGGGCGGCCGCCAGGGGCGCCGGCGTGACCCCGGAGCGGGCAAAGGCATCGAACAGAATGGGGGCCGCGGCCGAGCGCCCCACAAGCCCCGGCACCGGCGCGCCGTCCGGCCGCCCAACCCAGATGCCCATGGTCATGCGGCCGTCGAAGCCGACCGCCCAGGCATCGCGGTAGCCATAGGAGGTGCCGGTCTTGAAGGCGATCCGGTTATGCGGGGCATTGTCGGGCGGTGGCGCGCCCATCAGGACATTGCCGACATACCAGGCTGCCACCGGATCGAGCAGCCGCCGCGAGGTAGCCCCGGCCTGCCCGGCGCGCTCGGTGAGCGGCGCGGCCTCGCCGCCCCGCGCCAGCCCGGCATAGAGCATGACCAGATCGTTGAGCGTGACGCCGACGCCGCCAAGGCCCATGGCGAGGCCCGGGGCTTCGCCCGTCGGCAGCACCAGCGCCGCGCCGGCTTGCGTCAGCCGCGCGCTCAGCCGATTGACGCCGACCTTGTCGAGCACGGCGATAGCCGGGACATTGAGCGAGAGCTGCAGCGCGCGGCGGATCGTCACCGTGCCTTGGAACGTGAGATCAAAATTCTCCGGCGTGTAGCCGCCATAGCGCTGCGGCCGGTCGTCGATCAAGGTCTCGGGATGGATGAGGCCGTCCTCGAAGCCGAGGCCGTAGATGAACGGCTTGAGCGTCGAGCCCGGCGAGCGCAGCGCCGTCGTCATGTCGACCTGCCCGGCGCGGCGCGCGTCGAAGTAATCGGATGAGGCGACGCGCGCCCTCACCTCGCCGGTTTCGTTATCGACGGCGAGAATGGCAACCGAGATATTGGGGCCGAGCGCCTCGGCGCGCTCCTTTGCCAGGACTTGCAGCTTGGCCTGCAAGGGTTGGTCGATGGTGAGACGGTGGATGCGCCGGTCCGGCTCGGCGATGATCATGCGGTCGGCCGAATGCGGTGCGAACACCGGCATCGGCCGCCGTTCATGCGGCACGATCTCTGCCTTCGCCCGCGCGATCTCGTCGCGCGGCACCGCGCCGGCTTGCGCCACACGATCGAGCACGCGGTCGCGCGCCGCCAGCGCCCGCCCGCTGTGCCGATCCGGCCGCCGAAATTCCGGCGATTGCGGCAACGCCACCAGTAGCGCCGCTTCGCCCAGCGTCAGCCGCTTCGGCTCCTTGCCGAAATACGCCAGCGATGCGGCGCGGATGCCTTCGAGATTGCCGCCGTAGGGCGCCAGCGTGAGATAGAGCGACAGGATTTCCGGCTTGGTCAATGCGTATTCGAGCTGCAGCGCGCGGGTCACCTGCCGCAGCTTGGCGGTGAAAGTGCGATGCTCGCGCGGCTCCAGCAAGCGCGCGACCTGCATGGTCAGCGTCGAGCCGCCCGAAATGATGCGGCCGCTTGAGCCCAGTTGCCAGGCGGCGCGGCTCATCGCCAGAAGATCGACGCCGTGATGGTTGAGGAAACGCTTGTCTTCATAGGCATAGAGCAGCGTGAGAAAGCGCGGATCGACATCCTCGACGCCTGCCGGCAGCCGCCAGCGGCCTTCCTTGGTCGCATAGGCGCGCAGCAAGCGCCCATCGCGATCGAGCACGACATGCGACAATTCGATGTCCTTGCCGAGCGGCGCCGGGCCAAGATGATAAAGCCAGGCGGCGGAGGCGAGGATGGCGACAACAAATGCGGCGGCAAGCGTTACGGCCAGACGTCCGCCCCACCTTCCGTCATGGCCGGGCTTGTCCCGGCCATCCACGTCTTTGCGACGAGAAAGCAAGTCGTGGATGCCCGGCACAAGGCCGGGCATGACGGAGAAGAATGGGCGAGCCCACTTCATCGCGCCGGCGTGACCTCCACCGTCCCCGTCGCCGTGCGGCCGAAACGATCCGGCCGATACATGTCCTCGACCTTGGCCTGCGGCAGCACATAACGGCCGGGCGACACCGCGCGCACCACGTAAGCCGCGGTGAATACCGGCTTGTCGTTATCCGGACGCCGCTCATAGGCCGCGGTGAAGCGGTCGTCGCGGAATTCGGTGCTCACCGCCGCGGTGCCGTCGGCGATCCAGCCGAGCGAGCCCGTCTCGCCGGACGACACCAGCTTCGGATTGTCGATCTCGAACCCGGCCGGCAGATAGTCGGCCACCATGATGCGGCCGAACTGCACCTGCGGCTCGGTCACCTTCAGCACGACGACGAAGCGGTCGTTCTGTTTGGCTTTCGACGGATCGGCCGGCTCGCCAGCGAGCGTGTAGAAATTGCGCTCGAGCTTGAAGCCCTGCTCCGTCGCCGGCTCAGGCGTGAGCGGCGCGCCCGACACCGACACCACCACCTGCACCGTGCCGTCACCGTTATTGGTGACGCGGAAAGGCGACGCGAGTTGGTCCGGGTTGAAGCGGCGATAGTAAGCGCCCTTCTGCGCCGTGCCATTGACGTTGAGCGCGATGGCGTTGAGTTCGCCCGCAAGCGCCTTCGCCGCCATCACCAGCCAAGCGTCTTCCTGTGTCGAGGTCTGCTTGATCGCAGCGCGCGCGGAGTCGATGCGTGCGACCGCCTGCGTGATGGTCGCCGCAGGCGCATGGCCTTCGGAGGCGAGCGTCACGAGCGCCGCGGCATCGCGCAGCGCCGAACCGAAGTCCTCGCGGCTGCTCTCCAGCGCCGGCTTGACCGGGATGGCATCGAGCGCGGCGCGATAGACGCGGTCGGCGCGGGTCTTGTCGCCGAGCATGGCGAGCGCGGCGGCCACCTGCGCCTTGGCGATCGGCGTTGCCAGAGCGTCGAGCTTGACGTCGGCGATGTAACGCAGATCGCCGACCGGCGCCGCGCCATTGCGCGCCAGCACGTAGAACGCATAAGCGAGTTCACGGCCGCCGTTCTTGTCCGGCTCCGGCGCGGTCGCAACGTAATTGCGCAAGCGGTCGATGGCCAACGTCATCGCGACCTGCGGCACCTCGAACTTCTTCTCCCGCGCGCGGGTGAGGAAGTCGGTGATGTAGGCGTCCAGCCACGGATCGCCGCCGCCGACCGACCACAGGCCGAACGAACCGCTCGAACTCTGCCGTGCGGTCAGCCGCGCGATGGCGTCCCTGATGCGGGCATCGACGTCGCCGTCCGGCGCAAGGCGCGCCTGCGCGGCAAGATCGTTGATGTAGAGCATCGCCACGGCGCGGCTCGCGATCTGCTCCGAGCAGCCGAACGGATAACGGTCGAGCTGGTTAAGCAAGGTCGCGGCGTCGAGCGAGGTCGAGACGGCAACCGACAGACCGGCGCGTCCGGTGCCGGGCACGAAGTCCGCGAAGATGTCGTTCGACAGCGTGAGCGTCTCGCCCTTGGCCAGCGGCCGCACAGTGCGACGGGTGAGTATCTGCGTCGCCGGGCGCACATCCAGGTTATAGCTGCGCGCCAGCTTGAAGCCATTCGGCCCCTCGACATTGACGACCACGGTACCCGCACCCGACCCGGACGCCGATACCGGCACCGACAGACGCCCCCGCGCCTTGGCGGCGAGGTTCAGCGCCGGCGGCACGTCCCCTTCGCGCTTCACGGCGCCGGCGGTGTCAACGGCAAGCCTGTAATCACCGGCAACGCCGTCAACATTGTCGAGCTCAACCTGAATGGTGCCGCGATCGCCGGTGCGCAGGAAGCGCGGCAGCGTCGTCGTCAGCACCACCGGATCGCGCACCACGACATCGCCGGAGGCCTTGCCGACCTTGTCGTTGCTCCAGGCCACCGCCATGACGCGAACAGTGCCGGCGAAGCCCGGAATGTCGAACGAGACATTGGCCGTGCCGTCCGGTCCGACGGTGACGATGCCGGAGTAAAGAGACAGCGGCGCCTGGGCAGGAGGCGAGCCGGACAGTTCGGCACCGCCCATGTCGCCGCCGGAGCGGATCTGGCCGCGCGCGCCCTGCATCCCGTCGATCAGCTGACCGTAGAGATCGCGCACTTCGGCGGTGAGGCGGCGCTGGCCGAGGTAATAGTCGTCCGGCGCCGGCGGCTTGTAGTTGGTGAGGTTGAGGATGCCGACGTCAACGGCGGCAACAACAACACGCGCCTGTTCCCCCGCGGCCAGACCCGCGATCTTGATCGGGACATTGAGCGTGCCCTCCGGCCGCATTGTGCCGGGCAAGGTCATCGCCACGCCGAGCGTGCGCTGGGCGCGGTCGATGTTGAACCACTGCACGCCGATGGCGCGGCCCGGCATGCGCTGCGCCGGCGCGTCGAGCGGACGGCGCAAGGTGGCGACGAGATAAGCGCCGGTGCCCCAATCCTTGCCGACCGGCATCGCGACTTTCACGGTGCCGGCGGCGCTGACGTCCTGCGACTGGCTCATGACCAGTTTGTCGGTGAATACATTAAGTGTCAGGCGCCCGGCGCTACGCGCCGTGACCGCGACATTCATGGTCTCGCCCGACGTGTAGCCGGGCTTGTCGAGCGCGATGTCGAGGAGGTCCGGCGTGTCGGCGCTCGACTCCGCATAGAAGCCAGCATCGAACGACATCGACGTGACCATGCCGCCGGCATTGCCGTCGGTGACTTCAAGGCGATAGCGGCCCCAGTTGACCGGCAGCGACAGCTTGCCCGGCTGGGCAGCCGAGACATCGACGGTGCCGTTGGCGACGCGCTGGGTGCGCTTCACCGGCTCGTAATTCCACTGCCCGTTCTGGCGGTACCACTGATAGGTGGTCTCGACGCGCAGCAATTCGTATTTCAGGCCCTTGCGCTCAAGGCGCGCACCATCGGGAGCGGCGACAATGACGTCGAACTCCGCATTGGCGCCATCGGCGAGCGACAGGCCGTTGAAGTTCGGTTTGACGCCGATCATGTCGCCGTCCGGCGCGATCGGCAAAGTCAGCTTGCGCTCGACGCCGCGGCCGCCCGACTCCAGCAGGTCGATGGCGATCAGCGCCTCGAGCGGGCGTGTCGTGTCCGGCAGATTGCCGAGTTCGAGCGGCACGGTCGCGCGGCCCTTGTCGTCGGTCTGCGGCAAATCGACGAGTTCCTGACGATCGGGCGTGACCTCCTCGTCGTAGAGACCGAAGCGATAGCCGGCGAAGCCGGCGCGCTCGGCGGCCGGCCGGATGGTCACCGTTCCGCTGAGGTCAAGGTTCGACGCCGCGGCGCCATACAGGAAGCGACCATCGACGCTGAGATCGATCGCCCCCTTCCGCGGGATCGCCTTGGCCTGGGTGGTCAGGTCGAATTCGATGCGGTCGGGCACGTAGTCCTCGACCATGAAGGTGGTCTCGCCCACCGCCGGACGCTTCGGATCGGTATAGGCGCGCACGCGCCAGGTGCCGGTCGAGGCCGTCGAGACGATCGGCACTTCCAGGCTGCGGCCGCCCAGGCCCTGGTCGGGCACCACCACGCGCTTGTAGTCGACGCCATCCGGGCGCTCGACCACCAGAGTCAGCGCCGCATTCGGCGCAGCGACGCCGCGTGCATCGCGCAGCAGCGCCGTGACCGCCACAGTCTCGCCGGTGCGATAGACGCCGCGCTCGGTGTAGACGAAAGCGTCAAGACCGGCCGGCGTCGCGCGGCCGGCCACGCCGCGATCGGACAGATCGAAGGCGTTCGACTTGAGGCTGAGGAAGGCATAATCGTTCTTGCCGGAGACGATTACCGCGGCCGGTGACTGCCCGCCCTCGCCGCGCGCGAGGCCCGCCTCGAAATGAACGCGGCCATTGGCGTCGGTGGTCTTGCTGCCGAGCCCTTCATTGTTGCGCGCCATCAGCCGAACCTCGACGCCGTTCAAAGGCTGCGCGCTGGCCAGCGAATGCACGAAGACGTCGATGCCGTCCTGCCCCGAATAAGCGGTCAGGCCGAAGTCGGACACGATGAACCACTGCGTCGGCGCCTGCTCGTAGTCGTTGGCGGCGATGGCGTCCTTCGGCACCGCCGTCATGGCATAGACGCCGGGCTGCAGGTCCGGCAGCGCCTCGTCCACCGGGAAGGCCGTGACCACCTCCGTGTTCAGCTTCTGCTCGACGGTGAGTTCGCCGCTCCACACCTTCGCGCCGCGTTCGGAGGCGAGCTGTTCGCCTTCGGAGGGGCTGAGATTGCGCTGGAAGTCGTAGCCCAGCACGGTGTCGATCAGATTGCGGTCGCCGATGCGATAGACGTTGAGCTTGACCGCCGAGGTGTTGACGCTGAGCACCGGAATGCCGCGCTGGCCGGTCTTGGGCAGCACGTAAGCCTTGCCGGAAAAGCGCGCGATCGGCTTGCGGTCGCGTACGAACACCGTGAACTCGGAAGTCCGCGTCAGCGTCTCATGGACCATTGACGGTAGGCCGGCGCGCAAGGTGATAGCGTAACGCTCGCCGTGCTTGAGACCGTCGACGCAGAGCTGCTTGTCGGAGACCGAGATCGCCGGCTTGTCCTGCCCGGCGACGGCTACGAAGGGCGAGAAGTCGGTGCGCTTTTCCGGCAGCGCTTCGGAGAACTGAAAGCAGGCGCGCGGCGAAACGGCATCGGAATCCACGCTGTAATCGAGCATGCGGAAACCGTGCTCGACGCGGAGCCGCTCATACTGACCGCGCAATTCGGCGCTCTCGCGCAAGGCCAGCGCCAGCCGCATCGTATCGAGCGCCGGCCGCCACTCCCGGCGCGCCGCGAAGGCCTGGCCGAGCACGGCAAGACCGTCGGCCTCCGCCGCCGGCTGCGTCGCCCGGGTATAAGCGACATAGGCCGCGGCGCTGGCACGCTCGTACAGCGTCGCCTGCTCATTGGCATCGCGGGTGCGAATCTGCAGCACGGCGCGGGCGAGCCTGAGCCAGGCATCGGCATCGTTCGGCGCCACGGCAACCAACTGGCCGAGCAACAGCATGCCGTTGCGCGCATCCTTCTTCGCAAAGGCCGCGTCGGCCTCGCGGCGCAGAACCTGCGGCGTCTTCGTGACATTGCCGGCGTCCTGCTTGATCTGCGCCTCGAGCGTGATCGCGGCCTGATCAAGATCGGGATTGGTGTAGGCCTTCTCGTCCGCATGGGCGCTCTGGCCGACGAGACTGAGCGTGAAAACTGCGGCAGCCAGGACGCTGGCCAGACCAGCGCGCATCGACCGTGACATGACGGAACCTCCCGGGATTCGGCGCCCCACTTTTACCGCATAATTGCGCCGCCGAATGGTGTCGCCGAGATGAAGCCCAGTCTTTGCGCCAAATCATGAAACCGCGTCATGCTGGCAGGACCGCACCGGAACCGGCGGTAGCATTGGGCGGCCATCCTCCAGCCAACCGGCCGTCAGTCCATCTCGATAACGCGGTCGCGATTCTGAAGCTACACTTGAGGTACGTGAGAATATGACTGCAAGACCATGATATTGCTTAATATTGACCAGGCCAGGGTTGCATCTTTCAAAAGCCGGCGGCTGCGGCTAAAGCTGTAGTCGAGACTCCGTAGCTCAGTTGGATAGAGCATCAGCCTTCTAAGCTGAGGGTCGCTGGTTCGAATCCAGCCGGGGTCGCCAGCAATTTCAATACGTTAGCGATTTCGAAGCGCGCAATTCCATGTCGCGCATGTCTCGTCTGTTCTCACGCTGTACCAAGTGGTTTTGGCTGATCGCGGCCAGTCCGCGCGACATGGATGCAACAAGAAAGCCCCGTGCCAAGTACCTCGTCCTATTGGTGCACTTTCGGTACCAATGGCCGCGCCAGGGCGGCAGCAAGCGACAATGTCGGCGCTGGCAACTGCGGAATTTCCGCAGTTCGGGTCGCTGCGGCGAGAAACCTTCGCAGACTGCGAACATTAGAGAGGCCTCAGCAGCTAATGCTGCCCGTCGCATTGTCCTGTCGAGACTTCACAAACCGGGCACTCGAATATCCGGGCTTCGGTGTTTATCCCGTCCTTAGCGACCTTACGTAGCCACATCTGCGAACCGCAGGCTGCGCATGTCGGGCGCTCAATATCCGGGGAATCTGTGCGAGTTCGTTGGGTATGCGGCATCGCGCGCTCGCTTGGCTCGGTCAGGCGAGAGCACTGTCGTATCTCTCAGCCACCGACGCCCAGGTACGCTGTGCCGATGATAGAAAGACAATACTCCGCTTTACGGATCGGTTCCTTATCAAATGGCACTGGCGATCACGAAATATACGGGGCCGAGATTGAGCGTGACCTGGGCCCGAACCTTTTTCAAGTCGCCAACTTGGCGACTTGATCGAGCCCGGGCGCAGCAAAAAAAGCCCGGCGCGATGGCCGGGCTTTTCAGGCGCGGCCGACCATCGGCCGAAAATACGACAGAGTGTAGCATTTCTCGCAGCAGCGGACGCGTCACTCCCAAAGATCGTAGTCGGCCAATTTTTCCTGCGGAATTCGGCCACCAATTTTATAGGTCAACGATATGACCTTTAGATTGTCGGCCGTCGTCCTGCAGACGAAAGCAACTTTGTACCACCGTCCGCCACTTCGAAAAGCCGCGCCCTCTGCACGCAGAGAGCCGCGCCCATGATGCGGATGCGCTAGCGCGTCGCTCTTCGCTCGATCTGGCGAATATTCCCGCCGGTCCCGGCCTATTCGATCCATCAAAGCGATGTCGCAGATCTGCTCTTGTCGAGTGTTCGGATCGACTCTCTGGAGGATAGGCAAATGCTGCGCACCAGATGATGACGAAAGCGCCCCAGCGAAAAATAGAGCTGCAAGAGCGCACTTGGTCCGCACAATCATCATTCCGTCCTGTTAACTTTGGTGTTTGAGACCCCTGGTTGCCGCCGCGTGACCGGCAGGTTCCGGCGTTAAATCGTGATTCGCCGATATCTGAAAGCAACCCCGCCCGCGTTATCGCGGGCGGCCGAACCCGGAATCTCCGGGGCGATAAATATGCCGAGCCGGAATCTTTATCGAAAACCGGTGCCGGGCCAGCAAAAAGCCCGGCGCGATGGCCGGGCTTTTCAGGTCATGAGGTGCGCGGTTCAAGCCGCCGGCCGGCGGATGCTTGTGGGTATCGGCGTCGTGCCTTCCCGCACGTCGTCAGTCTGTCCGCCGACGAAGCGGGCCAGATCGATGGCATAGCCGAGAATGCGAAGCGCATCGGGCAGCACGGTCGGCAACTGGGCGACGATCACCACCGCCCGGCGGCGCATGTCGGCGTCAGTGAGTTTCGTCACCTGCGCTCCCTTCCGCGTCCCCCACAATCCGCGCGCCGGCCGCTTGGGCGAGCGCAATGGCGACTTCCTGCAGCAATCCCTCCGGGATGACGATTTTTGCCTGCACGGTCGCGCCCGGGCTAGTGGTCCCGCTGTCATAAGGCAGCGAGTGTTCGATAACGGCGAACATGATCGTGGCTAGCCCGCCAGCCACGGTGACGCGCGGCCGAAGGTTCGAGACAAACGACGGCGCGAGAGCAGGCTCGATCCAATATCGAGGATCGTTCAAGTCCGGCCCAGTCGACTCGGCAGCGGGTTTCTTCGGCGCGCGGGCGCCGGTCAGTTCGATCAACTTGCCGCTCATGGCTGCACCGCCTTGCGCCGGATGGCGTCGGCGCGCTTGTGCTTCGGGATAGCGGTATAGGCCTCGTCAGCGGCGACAACCGCAGCGATGCGGTCAGGCTTTAAGCCGAGATAGGCGCCATCAAACTTGATGATCTGGCGCTTCACCGCGAGCTGCGCCTTGTTGCAAACAGGCGTCAGGATCAACTCGGCTCGCGCCTTGCGTAACTTCGACAGCAAGGGGCAGTCGAGGCCTTTTTCGCCGTGCCGCAAGGCGCAAACTATCGCGGCGTCAGGCAACCTGTCCCTGAGATTTTCGCCAATGCGCGCGGCTTCGACTAGTGCCTCATAGAACCGCACGCGACGCTCGGCATCGAAGAAGATGCTCCAGCGCGCATGCGTCACTTCGCGGTTGCTTGGCCCGGAAGGTGGCGCTGGCTTCCGCGCGGATATGCTACAGTCTGTCGCATTATCCGCCGGCTGGAATTCACGCACTGGCACCTGCCCGGCGCGCTCGCGCGGCCGGAATTCTATGATGGTCCCCGAAGACATGGCTTATAGCTCCTTGTTGATAGGAGCTGCGGCCAGGCGGAATGCCGGTCAGTTTTTTGCTATTGATGGTGTCGGTCATGACGCGCTGTTTCCGCAGCGGGTTGTGGCAAGTGGCCCGGGCCGGTTACCGCCGGCTCGGGCTGCGACCTAGACTCGGCGATTTGCCCGGATCAGGTCAAGCCCGCCCGGGCCGATTTCCCCTCGCCGCCCGGCCAGCCCGCCCCGCCCGTAGCGTCCGCGCCAATGAGCGCGGCACAAGCCGCCGCCGGATCCTCGGAAAATCGCTGTACGGCCTTCCCTGCGAGAAATGCCCAGTATGAAGCATTTCTGTCTGAAGGTCGCCGGCATTCGTCTGCTGCTTTGATTGATAAAATCTCGTGAACCACGTATTAAATTGCCGGGCGCAGCCATGTATGTAGTGAGAAAAAGGCCAGGGAATTTTGGGGCAAGTGACGTGGTCGCCTGCACGCTTTGCAACGGCGAAATGCGGCTTACTCGCCGAACACCCCATCCTGATTTAGGCAACAAGTACGAAGAGCAATCCTTCACCTGCGGCGGGTGCGGCCGCGTCGTTGTTCGCGCCGTCAATGAAGACGGCAAGCGTCCAGGCTCAACCGAAAACTGATCTGGCCCAAACAGACTCTTGCGCTGCCAGCCCTCAACAGCACCTTCGGCTCCCGAACGCTCAACGCGCTTGGGCCCTCCTGCGCGAGGTACAATTCCGCTCGATGTAACGGCCGGGTTTGACCGTACATCGTCACGCTTCGTGCGCTTTTTACCGATTGCAGATCTTCAACGGCATCCGACGAAGGAGACGCTGCAAGTTCCAAATGGAACGACCTGAGAACGTAACGCTTACTATCTTAAGCTACATTATCGGATTACCGACTAGACCGTGATCAAAAATCGAACAACGGCAAGCGCCATTATCCCTCTTTATAATCGATAGATATTATCGCAATTACGTCAGGCACGCTGCCTTTGATTTGTCGTTCTCGCGTCTTAGAATTTAAGAGCTGCAAATTATTTTTCGCGACAGACTCCTATTCCACTTCGGCAGGAGACGGCCATGCCAACGATTCAGAAGGAGGCCATCAATTCACTGACGATCACGCGGCCGACCTGTGAACGCTGCGGATTGCGTATGTGGCTATGGAAGATTTCCCCAGACGGCCCGGGCAAGGAAATGCGCAGCTTCGAATGCCCGCTTTGCGACGTATCCACGAACGAGGCGGAGCGTTCACGGTCGAATTAGAACCTAGTGCTTTTCGTCATGAGACGTCCGAACCTGGTCAAACAGGAAAAGCCGAACCGATGACGACAGGTTCGATGCCGGGTTGTTAACGGCGGCGAAGCTGACGAGTTCGGCCAGTGACGTTTCTCGACGGCGTGCCATTTCCTTGAGTTCGAACCAAAATGCATCTTCGAGACTTATGCTCGTCTTACGTCCGCCGATGACGATCGAGCGTTTCCTGATAGCCGTGTCCATCGCGATCTGCCTTTGCCCCGGAATTTGCGAGCCAGGTTGGACCATCAATGACGCCTGACGGTATCCGATTTCGCCGCGAGATCGGCCCACACCGGTTTCATCTCATCCACCACTGCAAGGGAAAAGCCGCTGCGGATCGCAATAGACGCCTTGATCGGCAGCAGCTTCGGTAAATAGAAGTCACCGGCAACGATAAGCGGCGGCGCCACGCGCCGCTCCGGCATAGCAACGACGCCGAAGCAGTAACTTGCCGCAGCTAAGCGCGCCTGATGCTCGGGGCTCGCAAAAACTATGCGATACGCAACGCCCTGTCGCTCGAAGCACCGTTCGACATGGCTGTCTGTGCAACTGCCAGGCCAACCGATGATCGGAATCGAAGAGCCCGGGCTCGCAACGAAATTGGGATGCCGCACCCACACGAGCGGCTCCTCCCACTCTTCGATAGTTTGGTCACCGGCGACCTGCTCGCCGAGCAATATCCCGACATCGAGAAACCCTTCGCTTAATCCCTTTGCGATCTCGCATGACGAGCTCGACTGGATCTGCAAACCGATCTCAGGCTGCCGTTGCGACCACGCCAGCAGAAACGGCTCGATAAGTTCGCAGGAGATTCCGACCCGGACGACCTGCTTGCCCTTTTGGGCTCCGCCAAGTGAGACGATCTGGTCATTAATCTCGAGCAGTTTGCGCGCCAAAGATAACGCGCTTTGACCACGCGGCGTGAAGTTCAACCCGCCCGTGCTTTGCTTCTCGAACACCGGACCGCCAACAATGGTCTGCAAACGCTTAACCTGGGCACTGATCGCCGGCTGGCTTAGGCCTAACTTTTCGCCGGCTCTCGAAAAGCTTCGCGTCTCCGCTATCGTAATGAAAGTGCGCGCGATCTCGATCGGGACATGAGTGCTGTAGTAGCGACGCAGCATGAGCCTTGCCTCCTCTGCAGCCTGACCATGAAGAACAGAAGCCGATTCCCGTTCGGCGAGCAAAGGAACAATGTCTCGCGCGGCTAAATTCCAGCCCTGCCGCACCTCTTGCGGTAATTCATTGCCGCATCGCTGATTGGGCGGCCCCTTAAAAGTTCCGGAATTATGCCCATGCTGCATATTTTGCAGGTGGCAAGTTCGCTCGTCGAACTGCAAAAGAATCTTGCGCTGACCAGCCCTCGGCCGCACCTTCGGCTCATGCCCGAACTGTATCGCCGCCCCCACCATCACGAACGAATTCAGACCGTAGAGCACATGAAACGCGCCTGGGAGGCCGAAGCCGACGCGCGCGAAGCGGTGCAAGCCTTCAACACCCGGCTCGAGCAAGGCAAAGCTATACGGGCATGGCCTACGATCACGGCGGTCGTCACGACTAAACATCCCTAGGTAACGATCACGTGTGAGAGCTGCCACGGCGCGACGGACTTTCACCTTAGGATGAAGACGCGCTCGCCAGCACGATGTGAAATGCCTGCGCTGCAACGGCCACGGTCGGCCGCGGATCACTGCCCTGCGTACGGCCGCCGCAACTGTCACCTAGCCTTCAACATCGGCGCGGCCGCGTTTCTGATCGGTCCAATTGAGGCAATAGAACACAAGGCGACCGCGGTTGCATACAACCGCAATCGACCTCCAGAGCAAAGCGAGTGCCATTTATGAGATATAAGGGACAACGCACAGCGCGCCAGAACGAGCGCGACTTTCCCCACATCGTCGAGCAACTGCTTCCGCCCGGCGGCTTCGGCATGACGCTCATCCGAATGCACGATTGGGACCGGAGCCGAGGGCTCGAAATTCGGCACGGCCGCGGCCGGCGCGCCGAGGACCGCAATTATATCAGGTGGTGCTTTTCTGAGGCGTCAGCAGCCGAGACTTTCATCACCGAGTACGGCGGCACGATCGTGGTGCCGTCCACGCGCGGCTGAGGTGACGCCTCCAGTTCGGCCATTCTGAAAATATGGGCCAAGACATCGTAGCCGCTTTCGCCGGCGAGCAACGCCAGCTGACCGGCCATATCGCCCAGATACTCCTTCACGCTGTACCCTACGCCACGCCCCATGACACGGCTGCCCCTCTTTGTGAGCCCTAAGGCTACGCCAGAGCTGCACCTGCGAATACTGGGTTGAATGCGACTGGAGAATTACAGGCCCTTATACCACCGGGCGAAGCGGACGATCTGCGTTGCCGACCTGGCCGCAGATTGCCTGGGCAAGCCATCGCCCCCTTGACCCTTGACGGGTCTCCCGCCTCGATTCACCTTCTAGTCTTGGGGGTGACAGGATGGCACTAAAACCATGCCGGGAATGCGGCGCAAACGTCAGCACCAGCGCCGAGATTTGCCCGCACTGCGGTGTTCGGGCGCCAGCCTCATCCGATGTGCTCGGTGCGCTCGGCCGAGAGACTCCGCCCAATAATCGTGGCACACGCGGCTATGGTCAGGCTGCCGCAATCCTGGCGCTCATTGCTATAGCGTTCGCAGTGCTGGCCGGCAGAAATGATGACAAGCCCGGTACATCCAGCAACAGTCAGGGCGATGGCCGCGCGACGGCTGCAACCGGCTGCCGCGTTGATTGGCGCCAATGCGCCGACAACAGCGACATGGCCAACAACTTCAACGGCTGGGTTGACGTCAAGGTACAGTGTCAACGGCAAGCTGACGATCGCGCCAAATACGGCTCCCCGAAATGGCCATGGCTCGCCTTCAGCTCATTCTTAGGCGGCAGCGATTACGTCAAGACCGGGCAAGTGACCGCAATCGAACCGGATGCTCAATTCCAGAATGGCTTCGGTGCGTGGGTGCGCAGCCGTGTCGTCTGCCGCTATGACCTGAACGCCGGCAAGGTCACTGACGTGTTCATCATGGAGCGGTGAGGCTACGTTGTCAGCGACGCCACGCAGGGTCCTTGCCGAATCCGTCGCCGTTAGGTCGCGTAAGTCAGAACGTCAGCTGGATCGACGGTGATCGCGGCGATTGCCGCGTTGTTCGCGTTGACGTCGCTGCTGACGATCGGCGCATTGGTAAAGTCGGCCGCGATCACGGTACCAGCGGGGATCGATGACCAGTACCAGAACGGCTTGCCGACGCCCGGTTGGGTCTTGAGGAAGATGCCGACATTGATACCGGTCGCCGTCGTCAGCGCCTTCACCACGTCCTCGCCGTTGATCTTCACTTCACAGACAAGCTTACCCATTCCCATCTCCCTTCCTTTCTTCAGAACATGAAAATCTGAACGCTGAAACGCGGGACGTCGACGGCGCTTCCGCCGGCGTCCCTGGCCTGCACGATGAGATAATCGGTCTGCTGATCGACCACCTCGAAAGCATGAGCCCCGTCCTGAAGAACGGGGAAGTAATCGGGCGACGACAGCGGGTTGATGAAAAACATCATGTAGAGGCCGACATCGAGATAGATGGCGGCGCCGATGTTGTAGACGCCGGCCATGGAGGGAATGTCGCCTCCGGCGACATTCACGGCGAGCGACGCAGCAACCAGAACGGGCCGCCGTGACCCGACCGAGCCATCCGGCTCGGGAATGACGTCAGCGCCGATCCGCGCGGCACGGGTCGCGATCAAGTCGGACAGAACGCTGATCGCGTCATCACCAAACGACCACGGCAACTCGCCGCCGGCGATCACATTTGAGCCATCACTGTAAGCGTGGCGAACCCCCGGCTCGTACAGTTGACAGACCGCACCGCCAGGAAGGGCCGGAGCGGCGACGCCATAATCCAGCACGAAATTCTCAAGCGTATCGCAATAGACGAGGCTGCCGCTCTGAACGGAGATGCTCTCGCCGCTGATGACAAACCGGCTCACAGCTTGATCTCCCAATTGAAGAACGTGGTCGGCTGCATGTTGTTGTGAACACTGCCGCCGCCCGTTGCAGTCCCGGAAATCGTGCCTGAGCCCCCGCCGGAGAACGTTCCGCCGACAGGGATTTGGCCGTTGTCGCTGGCGGCATCGTTGACACGCAGATAGCCCACCGCCGAACCGGTGCCGGCGCTGAACACCTTGCGTGCGTTACTGTCTATATTACCGCTGATAGTGCCACTAACCGACACTGATGCTGATCCGCTAACCGTTGTACTTGCCTGCTCAGAGGACGTGAGGGTGTGCGCCTCCTCACCGACGGTTTGACCGAGAGCGCGCGACGTCAACCCCGAACCGGCACCAGCCCCCCGCAGCGGCACGCCCGAGTATCTTCGGAATGAAGATTCGGCAGTTGTTGGCCCACGCCGTCGCGGCGTTTGTTTGCGCCGCGCGCGTGGTTGCGCCGCCGGCCGATGTTTGAATCGGGCAATTGGTGTCATTGCCCTTGTCATAAATCTTGTTGAAAAGAGCCTGGTACGTCGTGCCCGTATGCGTAGCGCCAGAGGACGCAGACCCCAGGCTTCCATCATCCATCAGCAACCAGCCGGACGCCGCCGTGTCGTCGAACATCGGTCGCATGCGCCCGGTCGGCACGCCGCCCGCGAGCGCAGCGATCGCCTGCCCCACCCGCAAAGCCGTCATGCCCTTGGTGTTCTCAGTGCCGGCCTCAGCCTCGGCCTGGCTCGCGATCGCCGAGAAAATACCATCGCTGCCCGCGGCCCCCGTATTGCCGCGTGGAATGACGAAATCGAGAATGGCCGCCAGCGCAGTGCCGACGTTGGTGACAGACGCAGAGCTGCCGGCGGCCCCGGTCGTGACCGTTCCGACCGCGACAGTCGCCGACGCACCATCGTCGCCATCGGCACCCGGATTGCCGCGCGGGATCGTGAAATCAAGCACTGCGGCATTCGTCGTGCCGGAATTGGCGACAGACGCGGAGCTTCCGGGCGCGGCGGTCGTCACCGTGCCGACCGCAACGGTCGCCGCGGCGCCGTTCGTGCCCGGATTGCCGCGCGGGATGGCAATATCCAGAACCGCCCGCTGCGGCGTGCCGACGTTCTCCACCGATGCGCCGCTGCCCGGCGCGCCCGTGGTAACGGTGCCGATCGTGACCGTGCCCGCCGGGCCTTGCGGGCCCTGCGCCGGCGCCGTGATCGTAACCGGGCCGCCGTCATTGGTGATAACGATATCGCTCATAAAGGCCTCCGCTTAGCCCCGTCTATGGTTGTTTCGTGTGGGAAAGAGAGGCCGCGCCAACGATCTTACGCGGCCCCTCCTTCTCCAGAAATGCCGACCGTCACCAGGAGACCGATCAGCCTTTCATTCTGAGAACGAATCGTTCGGAGACCACCGAACGGCTTGCTCCGCTCTCAGCTTGTGCGCGCTGCCGTCAGCAGCGCGCCACACCGTTATGCCGCGGGCATAAGCGACGCGCGAAGCGCCGCGGGGGCCTGGAGTTCGGGATCCTCATTGACGAGGAAGCCTGCGCGCGTAAGCCGGGCCACCTCACCGGCCTCCATTTCGATTTCGGTGCCGGCGCGCAGATCGCCGGCTTCGCCGATGAACTGGTACCGTCCCTTCTCACCACCCGCGCCGGGAATAAGGATGATGACGTCTTCGCGCCTGCAGCTCAGAGAACGTCCGCGTGCGATGAAGGCGGTAGCGTTGTTTGGGCGTTTGGTCATGTACGGCTCCGATCAGTTGATAGAACAGCGGAAATAAAGAGCGCTCACCAGGTCGACGTGCGTCCAGGCGAATACAGGATTTGAACCGGTACGGGCCGGCTCTTCGGCAGCGGCTTCTGCTCGATCGGTGCACGAAGCTGCCCAAGTGACAGCACCTTGCGCCAGCCGGCCTCGTGCGGCGGATCGCGCCAACCGTACGGCGCCAAGCCAAGCTGGCTGCCGAGCGGCAGGGTGAAGTCGACATCACCCCAGGCGAGAAGGGCTGCGGCGAGCCCGCTTCCGTAAACCGACGCGCATTTGAGCGTGCGTGTCGCCCATTGATTCATATCGTCCACCCACCAACTGAAATAGTGCTTGTTGTCGAGCGGACCTCGCCCCTTGATCGCGAGCCATTGCATCGCAACTTTGAAGCTCTCGTCGAACTCGTCCATGTTGCGGTCGGCAAAGCGGCCTTCCTGCGGCTTCAGACCTGGATGGACCGCGAAGATTATCTTCTTCAGCGCCTCGCGATCTTCAGCGCTCGGCAGCAGCCAATCGGGACTCCGGTCGCCCGTGGCGACGATGCTCAGGCCTCGCGCTTCAACCTGCGCAGAGGCGGGACTGTCGATCTTCTTCGGCGCGGGCAGCTTGGCTTCAATCGTCGCAATCTGCTCCTGCTGCTGCGCTATGATCCGCTTCAACTCAGCAATTTCTTCGTCTTGGGTCGGCATGGCGGTCTCTCCTGGTGAAACTTACTTCAGCGATGCTTCCATGGTCGCGGCGGTCGGCTCGCGAAGATCGAGCGCAGCGATATGATCGCCGAACACGGTCTCAGGCTTTCGCAACTCGAAATTCAGCGGCGAGGGATAAATTTCAGTTGCGGGTGACGCGGCTTCGGTCGTCATAACGGGGGGCTCCGGTTCTAGAGTTTTTCGCCGCGGGCTTTTTTGCCGGCGGCGATGATCTGAGCGGCAACACCGGTCGGCTCCGCGTGATGCCCGCCGGCGCGCGCGACCTTGCCGGCTTCAACGATCGCGGCCGCCGTTCGCTGGCGGCCCGCGGCCTCCGCCCCTTCGACGATCGCAGCCTCCAGGTGCGCGAACTGCTCCGCTGTTGCACCGACGCCAGCGACAAATGCAGCGAAGCCGGCCAGCTCTTCGCGACGATCCGCCGCCAACTTCCGCGCTTTGGCGCTTGAGCTCGAAACCCGCTGCGCGGTGCCGCGCCGCTCAAAGCTGCGGGCGGTCTCCTCATCGCAGGTAAATTCCTGTCCGAAATCGTTTCGCATTCTTGGCATCGTCAGCGCAGCTCCACTGAGTGTGTCGCTTTACGATGCGGGATTTATCCATTTGGAGCACGTCCAAATTTCCAAATGGTGGTGAGCTGTGAGTTACTCCGCTGGCATCGCGCGCATGCGCGCTCCGCGTTCGGCCGGCGTGAGCGCGGCAAATGCTTCAAGAGATTTCCGATGTACCCACCATCGACCACCACGCTTCTCGGCCTTGATAACGCCATTGCGGGCCCACAGCCGGATCATTTCGTACTCAAACGACACGATGCCGGTCGCCGCCTTCGCCGTGATGAAGCCCTTTGGAATTGGCTTGGCCTTGCCCCTTAGAGATTCCAGTTCAGCAACAGTTTCTTCGAGCACCTGGCGGATCTCAAAAACAGCAGCTATCAAACGTTCACCCCAAGCCGGGATCTGCTCGACCGCGGCGGCTGAGTTGGTCGGTTCGGCACGGGTGTCAGTGAGACGTTGGCTCAGCAAAGGCCGCCTCCAGCATTGGAAAACAACGGTCGAACGCGCGCTCCGCTGCTTCACGATCGAAGCCTTCTTTGAACATCTCTGAAATCATCTTCTCGCGAAACAACTCCGTACCGATGTGAGCCAGCGTTGCTGCGCGAATATTTGAGATCTGCTCCGCGGTCAGGTCCGTAGCGTCCTCTTCGTCATCCTTGGGCATCATCAACCTCCTCGAGGTTCGCGGTTCGATCTTCGATGACAGCGGTCCCGTTCTCCGAGAGCTCGACTTCGGTGAGCCGCGGCAAGGAAGCGGCATGTTTGCGCAGCTCCTGTGCGGTGCGGGTGCGCCAATTGCGGTAGACACCGCCCATGCGCTGCATGAGCGCGCGTTTCGGTATTCCCGCGACGGGCGCGAGATCCTCCGCGAGATCGGCAATTACAACGTCGAAGCGCTGGAATAGGTCGGCCATTATCCGGCCAAGCCGGGTCTCAACGTCGTCGGTGAGCACAAATCGGCCCGCGCGAAGCGCCTCGTCTTCGGCAAGTTTTCGGTTCTGCCGCTCCAATGCGGCGAGGCGCGCGCGCTTGATCTGCTCCTCGAGCCGATCGGCCTCCGAGGTCGGGCCGTCCTCAACGCCGTTGCCCGCCGACACCGGCGCGCCGTCCAAGCGTGTTTCGATTCCGTTGGCCAAACGCTGATCGACGTCGAGCCGCAGCCTCAGCTGGCGCAGCGCCACCGGCACTCGAATTTGCGCGGAACGTCCCTGCCCCACGAGAGCTTCGCCGGTGAGCTTTCGTTCTGATATCCACTGCGAAACGCGGCCCGGCGTGACCTTGGTCAGTTGCGCAAAGCGCGACTTGGTCACGACATCCGGCAGGTTCGTATCAACGTCGCTCATGTGTTTAGCTCTATAGTCGTGTTTAGGCTCTCAACTTTAGGCTCTCAAATCCCGCAGCGGCTGGCGAAGACCTGCGCTGGCGCGTACCCCGAGAGGGGGTACCCCCGGGGAAGGACCCAAACGTTTGCGGGTAACCGCGTCATGCGTCACCGCCAGCGTCATAGCTGTTGATCTCCGAACGCACCGCGGACGCCGCAGCGTCGGCGCGCGCATCACAGGCCAACTCGGCAAGCCGCTGGCGCGCTGCTGCGACGATCTCGGGCATGCCGATCGTCTGCGCGACGAACTGCCGGTGTCGTTCGCCCAGCCAATCGGCGCCAAGCGCCGATATTGCAGCCGTGCCCACGTCAAGACGGTCGGCCACATAGGCGAGGAGACGAGACTGAGAAACAGCCATCAACTGGCCAATTTGGCCAGTTGATCCCGGCAGCGGCTTCAGCCTGGACGCACGTGCCCGCTCGATCGGCTTGTCGAAGTAGCCGAATGACGACGGCGTAGCGCCTCTAAGCGTGTCCAGCCCTTCGAGAATGCCCGTCGACACGTCAAGAGGTTCGCAGCCTTCCTCGATCTTCGCCGCGATCCATCTCGAAAGTCCCTGCCAGCGGTGCGATTTGCGCTGTGCCGGCGAGAGGCCAGCCAGCACCTCGCCGGCAAGACGTTCGGCTTCGCGCGCGCGCGGCGTCGTATTCGGTGGTGGTGACGGTATTCGTGATGGCTCACATTCAAGGGCTCTATACTCAAGGGACTCAGTCTCAGAAGGCTTACCGGCCAAATCTGGCCGGTCTTGAGCGGCCAAATCTGGCCGGTCTTGAGCGGCCAAATCTGGCCGGTCTTGAGCGGCCAACTTGCGCTCTCCGAGAGGCACGCCGTCAATGCAGAAAACCCATATCGCCGTCTTCCCTAGCCCGCGCCGCTTTGGTGCCAACAGCTTGGCACGGCACAGATCGGCAAAGAGCCGACGCGCCGTGCGCTCGGATTTACCCATGCGCTCGCCGATCGTCTTCTGACTTGGAAAGCAGTAGAATTCGTTTGCGCTCGGAAAATCGGTCAGTTTGTTCTGCAGATCGACGTGTGCGGGCTGTAACTTTACGGCGCCCTCGCCACGCGCCAAGGCCTGCCCCGCCGCTATCCATTTTTGCAGGAAGGGACGCGCGTAGCGGCGCTGAACGGCTCGCGCCGAATCTTTGCCGCCGGCTATGACGCGAAGCCCCGTCACGTTCGCGCGCCTTCCCGCCCTGGGCGCATCGTCAGGGCGAATTGAGAGACTGCGACGACGACAAGTTCGGGCGCGCCGCAGATCGAGCTGTAAGCGGGCCGCCTGCCCCGATAAGGCACTTTCCAGAAGGCACGGACCAAATAGCCGGCGCGGCGCATTTGGTTGAACATCCGGCGCGCTCTTTCGGGGCCGATGGTCATCCGCGCCGCCGGCCCAAGGTCGGCGATCAATGGGAAATTCTCGATTGACCGATCGGCTAGAAGGCCGGCAAGCAAGCATCGGGTGTCGGGATCGAGCCGCCCGTCAGCCAACACGTTGCCAAGGACCGTGAGTTGTTCGCGGTCGCTATCCGCCCTCAAGATCATGGTGCGGCCTCCGGCTTAGAAGACGGCGCAAGGCTCGCGAGCGCAGCGTCACGTTCTGCCTTGGGCAGTTGCGCAAGCACCTTACGCGCTTCCTCGATCTTCGCGGCACGCCAGGCCTCCATGCGCTCGAGCGTCAAAGCCCGTTGTGCGGCGCGCCGTTCCGGCGTCCACGCGCGTGCTAGGCCTTCGCGTTGCCGCTGCTTCACATCTTCGCGCGCCATCGCTTCCGCCGTCCGTGCGGCGATCTTGGCGCGCACCGACGGCGCCGCCATGCGGGTCTTGGTAACTTCGCTTTGTTGCCGCCGCTTGTCGGGGTCAGCCCAATTTTCCGTTTGCTTCCGGCTCTGCCGCGCGCGCGTCTCATCGGAGCGCGCGTGACGGCCGCAGCGGCCCACTCGAAAACGGTCGCGATGGTCGGTATCCGTCAGCGAGTGCGACATGGCGCGACCTCGCTTGCTTCGGAGGGTTTCGGGGGAGTATCACGCGAAACACTGCCCGCGATTTTGCCCCGCGCTCGAACCAACTGTCCAAGCTGCGCAAAAGATCGGACTGAGCCTGCGTTTTTCTCGTTAGCGGAGTTACATTCTCGCGCGGCAGCGCGTACGTTTTCCATCGTTCGCAACAATATTTTCCGCCGGTTCGCGGGTCCCACCGCGGCCTGCGTTTTCGTTATCGGGAACGCGGTGAATGCAAGACGGCGGCGACAAGCGCGCGCCATCGCAACCAGGCTCGTCACAAAGCCGCCAGCCGTTCGACAGGTAGACTTGCGCCTCGCCGGCCGGGACGAGGATGGAATAGTGCAAGCGGTTCGTAATCGGTGCGGCACTCGATGCAGACATGTCAGGCCACTGCCAAGCCGAGCTTCTTTTTCAGCGGCGCTGTCGGGATGACGATCAGTCTGCCGATGCGAAAGCTCTCGATTTCACCCCGCTTGAGGGCTTCGTAAATCGACGCCCTCGATCCCGGCATGACGCGCGCAGCAATCAATTGCTCCGGTGTAATGGATGGACGCTTCAGGATTTCTTCGAACGTCAGTTCCCTGGGGGTCGACATCGTGCACTCTCCCGCTAAAAGGTAAAACCTAAGTTTGAGCTACCGACCGTAGGGATATCAGCCGTCATTACGGACATCAAGTTCAAACTTGAGTTTTCAAGCGGGTCCCATTATTAGGCTCGGAACGCCATTTGATAGGACGTGCTAAGATGATCCATTACGCCGACGCCGAAAATTGCCTTGCTTCGGTCTATAGAGCGGCCGAAATGGGCCGCCTAGGCGCGCTCCGAGGGCGACTTAAGCATCTGAAAGTACTTGGTGTTCCGCTGAACAGCAACCCAGGCCGAGGGAAACGGGTGCTCTACACTCGCGACCACGTCCACCAACTCGCCTTTTGCCTTGAGCTTGAAGAGTTCGGAATCGACCCCTCTTTGGTCGCGAGGGTGGTAAAAAAGCATTGGAAGGATTGGCTGGGCCCGGGCTTCGAAGCTGTTCGGCAAGGCAAGCAAACAATCTATTTCGTGTTCGCCCCCCAATTTATGTCGTCGGGCTGGAATCCATCCTTCACAGAATTTGCAAACCTTGCCACCCCCTTTGGCTTCGTCACAGGCGAAGATGTTGCGAAGACGACTCTTCCGATCGTCGATCATGGCATAGGCCGTTTGTCACTGTTCAATGTCACAAAATTACTTCGCCAAATAGAGCCGGCGTTCTCAAAGCAGACCGAGGTCTAAATTGGCGAGCATCCGCAAGCGCAAATGGAAGTCGCCGCGCGGCCTCATCAAAGAACGATGGATTGTTGATTATCGCGACAATCAAGGCCGCCGGCGGCTCAAGACCTTCGCCACGAAAAAGGAAGCCGACGCTTGGAGCGTCACCGCTGCGCACGAGGTCGCGCGCGGCATTCACACAGCAGATAGCGCCAGCATCACCGTCGCGGAAGGCTTTGCCGCATGGATCGAGGACTGCGAGGCGAACCACCTCGAGCGCGGCACAATACAGCAGCGGCGCCAGCATTTAGATTTGCACGTCAAGCCGTTCATCGGCGCCGACAAGCTGTCGCGGCTGACCATGCCGCGCGTTGTCGAGTTCGATGCGATGCTGAGGGACGCAGGCCGCTCGCTTTCGATGCGCCGCAAGGTCGTGACGAACCTCAAAACCGCCCTCACCTTCTGCCAGGGCAAAGGATGGGTTGCGCAGAACGTCGCGCGCGACTTCAAGATCAGATCCGACAAGCGCTCCGAAAAGGTGAAGCTGCGCGAAGGCGTCGACTATCCGTCGCGCGCCGAGGTCCGCACGTTGATGGATTCGGCGCGCGATGGGCGCGACCGCGCGCTGTTGATAACGCTTGTGCTGACCGGCTTGCGCGCCAGCGAAGCGCGCGGCTTGCCGTGGTCAAACGTCGATCTCGACAAGGCGATGATTCACGTCCGGCAGCGGGCCGACAAGTGGGGCACGATCGGCAATCCCAAGAGCGCGGCCGGCGTTCGTGACGTGCCGTTGCCGCCGATGGTCGTGAACGTGCTGCGGCAATGGAAGGTCGCCTGCCCGCCGTCCGCGGCCGGGCTCGTCTTCCCGAACGGTGCCGGCAACGTCGAAAGTCACAGTAACCTTCGGCAGCGGTTTTGGGAGCCGCTGCAGGTCCAGTGCGGCCTACCGAGCCGCTACGGCATTCACATGCTGCGGCACGTCGCAGCGTCCCTGTTCATCGCGCATATGGGATGGTCGCCGAAGCGACTGCAGGAGGTCATGGGCCACAGCTCGATTACTCAAACCTTCGATCGCTACGGCCATCTTTTCGAGGATCGAGCCGGAGACCAAGAAGCGATGAAGCGGCTAGAGGCCGCGATCGGCGCCGCCTAGCCCCGTCCTGCGGGAGACGGGGAAGCCGTTATCTCAAACGGAGATAGTTCGGCCCATGTTGGCCAAACGCGGCGTTCCTGAGCCATCCCCAGCGACCTTGTGGGATATGCGAAACGCCATCCACGCTACGCTGCCCCGCTACGAGGGGAAGGTCATCAAATCGACGGGGCACCGAGAAGCGCGTCGTTGGTCGATCAAATAGCAAAGCCGGGATTGTCCCTAATTCTTGCCACCTAAACCTATTTTCTCGCAGATTTGGTGAAATAGATAATCGAGCAAAATCGATATTTTTTCGTTTCCTAACTTTTGAGCGAGGCCGATTAAAGTAATGACTTCTAACAAAAATGTGCAGACCACAGAAACCCAACTCATATGTGGAAACATGGCCATATCAGCCAAGACAACGCTGACCAATATCCAATAAAATCGTTCTTCGCGTCGGTCATCGACTTCTCGCTGTAGAGCCAACTCCAAGGCCGCCGCGCTTTCATCAACAGGAAGCGGCGGCTTCGCGTCCGCGCCTTTGTCGAGAACGATAGCAACTGAAGCTGTTGATGTAGGTGAAGCCTCAGGAACTGGTTCGGCGCTGATACTCATTCAAGATGTCTCGATCCGGAATGATGATGCCGCGAATGCCGGGCTTATAATTATTTGCCCACGCTCCGTCCTTCCAGTGGGTGATGGAGACAAGCTCAGCTGGCTTCTTGCTGATCAGAAAATTTGCTGAGTTGTGGAGGTGACTTTCACGAAGACCATCAGTTGGCCTAGGCTCAGTGAAAAAAACATCCTGGATGGGTTCGGCACCGAACATCCGCACGCGTTTATAAACCCGCGGACAAACCGGCCCGTAATCCCATGCCTCAAAATCAGCGTCGATTAAACGCATACCTTGATGCTCTCCCATGAAGAGCATCTGAGAAAGGTAGAGTATCTTTTGAAGCCCGAGATTGGTGACCTTCCACGAGCCAACCTCGCAGACCTTTCGGGCCGCTTGCAGCGCGGTAAGAGCCATAGGCACACCCGATGATTCGCCCAGTCACAGTGGCGAGTATGTAGGGAAAGCGTTGCTAAATTGCAACGGAATACAGGCTTATTGGTTATTTGTGCGTCCCGTACCGGTTTCCCGAACTTGGGTTGCTGTAGCTGCCGCCGCGATGCGAGGACCCGGACCCGCCGTAATACTTCCCGCCGTGGCTTGTGGTGTGCTTCCCGCCGCCGTAGCTGACCCGACCGCCGCCGCGTCCGCCCCGGGCATCGGCCTCAAAGGCCGTGAAAGCCAGAACGCCAAGGATCGAAGCCGCCAGCGCGGCCAGCCGGATTGTTTGTTTCATTGCACCCCCCTGAAGACGGCAGAATGGCCCCACAACCAACCCGTGTCCACGGGTATTATTTGCCCCATATAATCCTATCTGATGGAGCATTAGACAGGGGCTCACTGGAAATAGACAACTCAAGCGCGTACGATTCCGAGAATGTGCAGCGTATGGGGGTGCGTATGTCACCGAAGGAAATCGAAGTCTGCGACTACGTTCGGGAGCTATGCGGCGAGTTGGCGAAGATGTGCGACGATTTGAATTTGACGGTGCTGGCGCGCCTGTTTCGCATGACTGAGATGGAAGCACATGTGCTCCTGTTAAGGGCCGAAAGGCGCGCACCTCCCGAAAAACGCCGGCTGCGCCCGGTCCCCACCAAGAAGGCCCGAAAACTGGCCGCTTAAGTGCTTGCGGCGTTTGCGCCATAATACCGCAAATTTGCGTGTTGATCGGCGCTGGAAAAGGTACCCGGCCCGAACCTTTTTCAAGTCGCCAACTTGGCGACTTGATCGCGTCGCGACAGACACGCGACAAGGCTCTAAATTCTGCAATAAAATCAAATACCCGCGTTAGCCTTCTAAGCTGAGGGTCGCTGGTTCGAATCCAGCCGGGGTCGCCAAGTATTCCGACAGCCGGGCAAGCGACGATCGACGGTGGTCTGGGCGACGCGATCAATCGCTCAAGCCGGAAAATCACAATCCATTTTGACAACCCAAATTTAACGGCTCTGGTTCACAGATACCTTCTACTGTTGATTCTGTGTGCGCTGCATTTCCCTTTTCACGCGAGACGTCGATGGCCAAGGCGCCCGCCAAAACCCGTGGTGACGACACGCCGGCACTGCCTTCGCCGCCGCTGGCGCCGGGCCGCGCGCCCTTGTGCTTCGTCGTTGATGAAGAGCCGAGCATCCGCCATTTCCTGTCGCTGATCCTGCACGGCGCTGGCGTAGACACCATGGACTTCTCGGACGGTGCGTCGATGCGCGCCGCCATCGCGCAACGCGCGCCGGACCTCATTTTTCTCAACATCGCGCTGGATTCGCGCGACGCCATCGAGACTGTTGTCGCGCTCGGCCGACATTCGTTCGCCGGCGCGGTCCAACTCATGAGCACACGCGGCGGCGCGGTGCTCGACCACGTGCGCAAGATCGGCGTCGAGCAGAACCTGAATATGCTGCCGGTGCTGAAGAAGCCGTTCGAGACAGACCTGGTCGTCAGGACCCTGCAGGCGCTGAAGCTCGGCACCATCAAGGTGTCTGCCTCGCAGATCGATCTTGATGAGGCGATCGATTCCGGCTGGGTCGAATTCTGGTTTCAGCCGAAGATCGACCTGCGCAAAAGGCAGTTGGCGGGCGCCGAGACCTATGCCCGCGCCCGCCATCCGACCACCGGCGTCGCCCTGCCCGGTTCATTTGTGCCGGACGCGAACCTGGCGTCTGTCGTCCGCCTGTCCGAGTTGGCACTGCTCAGCGCTCTGCGGACGGCGCAGAGTTTCGTCCAGCTCGGTCTCAACCTACCGGTCACCGTCAACATTCCGGTGACGGCGCTGGAAAAACTCGACATCGAGAACATCATCCGCGCCAACCGGCCGAGGATTCCGAACTGGGCGGGTCTCATCATCGACGTCCCGGAAGAGCAAATCATCGCCGACCTGTCTCTGGCCGGCCTGCTGGCCGAACGCCTGCAGCGTTGCAGCACACGGCTTGCCATCGACGATTTCGGCCGCGGCATGTCCTCGCTGGCCAAGCTCGGCAACATGCCATTCGCCGAACTCAAGCTCGACCGCTCCTTCGTAACCGATTGCGGCAGCGACAAAGTGAATGCGCCGCTGTGCAAGACGGTCATCGACCTCGCGCACAATTACGGCCAGGTCGCCGTCGCTATCGGCATCGAAAAGGCCGCGGACATGATGGCGCTGGTCAGCATGGGCTGCGATTACGGCCAGGGCTTCCTGCTCGGCCAGCCAATGCCGGAAGACCGCTTTATCTCGCTTCTGCGCCAGCGCACCGCCAGCCGCAAACAAGGCGCGCCGGCCGTTTGACCGCACGCGCCTTGGCGAAAACTCCCGACGTTCAGTGGGTCCAGGCGTCGCGGCGCTTGAAGGCGAAATTATCCGAATACGAAATCGTCCGCCGCGGCGACGGCTTGGTCTCGAACACCTGATACGGGATGCCGTTGCGCTCGCAATAGGCAACCGCCTCCGCTTCGGTATCGAAGCGCAGCTTGAGCTGCTGGCGCGTGTCGCCCGACGAGGTCCAGCCCATCAGCGGCTCGACCGTGCGCGGCTCGCTCAGATCGAACTCCACGACCCATTTCCGGGTGTTGGCGACACCGGACTGCATGGCGGTTTTGGACGGACGGTAGATGCGCGCGCTCATGGATTTCGGACCTGTCTGGCAAACGGCGTGGTCGCGATTCCGTATAAGCCGCCGCCACGGCACTGGCAACGCACCCCGCGCGGCAGTCTGGAAAACCGTGAAGGTTTCGGAAGGATCAGGCCCGGTATCCGGACGAGGGAGCCCGGGATCGCGCGGCCCGCGGCCGGCGCGCCGGAACCAGGGCCTCGAAAGCCTCCGCCCGCACCACGACCCGAAAGCCGCCGTCGGCGAGATCCTCGAACTCGACGCCCTGCTCGCGCCACAGCATTTCGAGCGCCGCGACCGTGGCGCGGCGGGGCTCGGTGCCGCCCTGCTCGAGCTTGTGTATTGAGCGCTGCGTCATGCCGATACGCGCCGCCAGTTCGCTCTGGCTGAGCCCTGCAACGGCGCGCGCCATGCGCACCTTCGCGGCGAAGGCCAGCCGCTCCATTCGTATGAGATGGGCGAGATCGACCGCATTATCGGGCGCGATACGAGCCGGCATTGGCATTCTCGCTACGCACGAAAGCCCACAAGGAGCGCATACTCGTTAGCAAAAAGCCCCCGGCGATTGCTCGCCGGGGGCCTTTAGTCACCCTATCCGATTAAGGATAGAAGTTGCGCTGGGCGCGGAACATGCCCGACCACCAGCTGTTGTCGCCGATGTTGACACCGGTGAAACCGCTCTGCTGGGAGTTGTACATGACCTCGACGCTCAGATCGAGGTTGGTAACCGGCGTCCAGACGGTGCGCGAACCGACCTGCCAGAACGACCAGTTGGCCGACGAGCCAGCGGTGGTGCCGGCAGCAGCGCCCTGCAGGATCACGCTGGCAGCCGCGGAGTACTGCAGCTTGCCGTAAGCGCCGAACAGCGAGGTCTTCCAGCCGGGGACCCAGTTGTGCTCGAGACCGCCGGTGATCGACCAGCCGGTCGTCAGGTCGGCAGTGCCAGCACCGGTCACGACCGAATCCCAAGCCGGGCCGTACGAAACACGACCGCCACGCTGGGTGGTCTGCGCCTGGGCGAGACCCGAACCGACGTAGTCGATCGCGCCCTTGCCGTAGGTGAACTGACCGATGATGTAGTCGCCCTTGCCGAGCATCGGCAGGTTGACACGCGCACCGACGCCGAACGCCCAGCCGGCCTGATCGCTCGGTTCGCCGACCACACCGTAGTTGATCTGGTGGTAGGCGCCCATGATCTGGGCCGAACCCCAGGCCTGGTCGATACGCAGGTTGCCGACGATGTCCGGCATCGACTGGCCGCCAGCGGCCGAAGCGGCACCGAGCGCGTTGGCAACGCCCATACGGCGGCCGTTGTTGTTTTCCGCCGCGATCGAGGCCGACAGACCGTTGCCGAGCTGAGCGGTGTAGGCCCAGACTTCGATACCGTTGCCGCCCTGCGCCGAACCCCAGACGTTCGACTGGTTCGAATAGCCCATGCCATCGAAGTCGAAGAACGAACCGGTGCGGCCCATGGTGAAGCCAGCGAACTGGATGAAGGCCGCCGGCGAGAACAGGCGGTCATAGGCAGTCGCGCCGGTGCCGTTGGTCGGAGCGCCAGCGGCCGAGTTGTCCGACGTGGCGGCGAGGTAGGCATAGCCACGCAGGGTGCCGTAGGCGGTCTGCGAGCGGGCGTCGGCCGTGATGCCGGCGCGGGTACGCCAAGACTGGGTGTTGGTGGTACGCAAATCCCAGTTCTGGAACGACGTCGCGAACGAACCGCCCGCACCGAAGTTCACTTCGGCGCGCGCGAAGCCGCCGACCTTGATGCAGGTATCCGTGCCCGGCATGTAGTAGAAGCCGGCTCCGTAGAGCGAGCAAATCTTCACGTACTGGACCGGTTTGGCCTTAACGGGAAGATCGGCCGCCTGAGCGCCGGCAGTAGCGACGAGACCCGCCGCGGTGCCGAGCAGAAGGCTTTTCACCATCTTCATTTTGAACCTCCAAAAGACTGTTTATCGTGAGAGGGTTCCGTTTCCAGTCCAGTGCGACAGCACGTTATGGAACTTCCCCTTTGCTTTCCTCAACCCGATCTACCTCTCGATCCAGCCAACCGACCCGGAGGCCGTTTCTCTGAAGCGATCCGTTGACCCGGAAAGCACGACATGGGGATGCCCCCCTCCGTCGCAGTTCGAACATATCCGAAGCCCCCCTCCGCGCAACGAAGAAGCGCCTCCCACACAGCCTCTGGCGGCGCTTTTCAAAGGAGGTGTTGCGCAAAAAACACGCACTTTGAAACCGGCCCAAGCAATGCTGGCCGCCGCTGCCAGACATTTATAATATGCTAACGGAAACAATATGTTAAAGGCAGTGCCGGGTGACCGGCAACAGGCCTCTCGGCATGCCGAGATCGTTCGCATACGCATAAAGACCACGGTTCCCCGCCACTGGGGAACCAGCTCCGAGGCCGGGTTTCAAGGTCGGATTCGGCACCAAACCGAGTCGGCGATTCGCCGGGATATGGCCGGATTTGACACAATGTCCGCATCAATGTGGCGGCGCCGAATCCACAGGAATCCAGCGGCTAGGCCCCTCCCTCCGCATGCCCTCCCCCGAAACTGCTGCAGTTCCGAATGCGGGGATTGGAACAGTGCGGCCCCAGAGTTCCAGCTACAGGCCCGGTGTCGCCCTGCCGCGCGCCGCCACAGGAAGGGTCGGTGCCGCGCCAAAATCGAGGTTCGAATGCGAATTCGGGGAAAGGCTGGCGGAGCCGGAGGGATTCGAACCCATAGACCCCGCTTCGCGGGGCCGTAACCAGCGCGAGGCGTCGCGCCAAAGCGCGCCGCCGCGCGACAAAATCGAGGGTTCGAATGCGAATTCGGGGAAAGGCTGGCGGAGCCGGAGGGATTCGAACCCTCGATACGCCTTTACAAGCGTATAACGGTTTAGCAAACCGCCGCCTTCAGCCACTCGGCCACAGCTCCGACGGGCACTGGCGTACAGAACCGGGCCTGACCCGTCAATTCGTGTATGCCGCTCCCGGCCGGATATCGGCACTGGCGAGAAAATTGATACATGCCGATATTCGTCTGGCCGTCCGGCGCGTTAAGTGAGCGACGAGATCGTCAGGTTGACGTCAGGCCCAAGGAGAGTTCTTCGATGCGACAGAAAACGTCCGGTTTCTCTTTGCCGCTGCCGTCGGCCGCTCTGGTCGCGACGCTGGTGCTTGGGTTTACGGTGAGCCCGCAGGCGACTGGCATGGCGCAAGCCGGGATCGAATATCCGTGGTGCGCCGTCTACAGCAATGCCACCGTCGGGGCGACGAATTGCGGTTTCTCGACCTTGGCCCAGTGCCGCGCCACGATCAGCGGCGTCGGCGGCATGTGCCAACCCAATCCCGCTTATGTGGGCCCTGCCCCGCGGCCTCAGCCCAAGCGCCACAGCCACCCGCGCTGAAACGTAGGTAGCAAGGCGTTGCGACCATCCGGTTTCGATCTAGGGCAGACGCTTCAGGAAGCCCTGCGCCTTCATGGCGCCGGCCGCCTGCGCGAAGCGGAAAAGCTTTACGCGCGCGCGCTCAAGGCGGCGCCCGATAATTTCGACGCGCTTAATCTGCTCGGCGCGCTCAAGGCCCAGTCGGGCCAGATGGGCGAAGCACTGCGGCTCCTGTCCAGCGCGGTCAAGATCAATCCGCGCGTCCCCGATGCGCTGTTCAATCTCGCCAACGTGCTGCACGCGCTCAAGCGCGATGCCGATGCGCTCGATTGTCTCGACAAGGCGCTGGCGCTCAATCCCGCCGACCCGCAGACGCTGCTCAATCGCGCTTCGGCCTTGCTGAGCATGAAGCGGCCGCAGGAGGCGCTCGGCAATCTCGACGCGGTCCTCGCCAGCCAGCCGCGCAACACCGCAGCGCTGCTCAGCCGCGGCGTCGCCAGGGCGGAACTTGGCCGGCATGCCGAGGCGCTCGACGATTTCACCGCCGTCGTCGCCGCAAGCCCCGGCAATCCGAGCGCGCTTTACAATCGTGGCAATACGCTGCTGCAGCTTGGCAAGCCGGCGGAAGCGCTGGCCGATTTCGATCGCGTCGTCGGCGCCCTGCCCGAGCATCGTCTCGCCTGGAACAACCGCGGCCGCGCGCTTGAGATGCTCAACCGCCACGACGACGCGGCCGCCAGCTTCGGCAAGGCCATTGCGATCGACAAGGATTACGCCGACGCCCACTTCAATCTGTCGCTGACGCTGCTGGCGCTCGGGAAGCTCGAACAGGGTTTCGCCGAATACGAATGGCGCTGGAAGCGCACCGGCGTCACCGACCGGCGCCGCGACTATCGGCGTCCGCTCTGGCTCGGCGATTTTCCGCTCGGCCGCAAGACGATCCTGCTGCACGCCGAACAGGGCCTTGGCGACAGCATCCAGTTCGCGCGCTATGCACTGATGTTGGCGAACGCCGGCGCCCGCGTCGTTCTCGAGGTGCAGCCTGAACTCAAGGCGCTGCTGGGCAGTCTGCCGGGCATCGCGTCCTGCCACGCGCGCGGTGAGACCCTGCCCGCTTATGACTTTCAATGTCCGCTCGGCAGTCTGCCGCTGGCGCTGAAGACGACATCGGCCGATGTCCCCGCTCCGATCCCCTATGTCGCCGCCGACGCCGCGCGCATCGCCAAGTGGCGTCCGGTTATCGAGGCGTTGCCCGGCAAGCGCGTGGCGCTGGCCTGGGCGGGACACGTTCATCACGTCAACGATGCGAACCGCTCGGTCGCACTCGCTATGCTCGAACCGCTATTGGCGCAGGATGGCGTGTCGTTCGTCAGCATTCAGCACGAGCTGCGCGCAAACGATGCGGAGGTGCTGGCACGCCACGGCAACGTGACGCATCTGGGCGGACAGTTCGCCGACATGGCGGACACCGCCGCCGTGATGGCGCTGGTGGATCTGGTGATCGCGGTTGACACCTCGGTGGCGCACCTTGCGGCCGCGATGGGCCGGCCAACCTGGGTGCTGCTGCCGTTTACACCGGACTGGCGCTGGACGCTGACCGGCGAGCGCAGCCCTTGGTACCCGCAGGCGCGTCTGTTCCGTCAGCCCGCAATCGGCGACTGGGCCAGCGTCGTCGCGAGCCTGCGCGACGCCCTCGCCGCCGAGATCAAGGCTTAGGCGGCGATACGAACGGGCTCGACCGGCGCCGGCTGGTTACGCTTGAGCCAGTCGCGCGCGGCGCGCTGGGCGCGGCCGATATCGCTGTCGCTCATCTGCTCGGCGATTTCGCGGCGCACCTGCGCGGCTTCACGATGCCCGCGCATCGCCGCGATGTTGAGCCACTTGTGCGCCTCGATCAGGTCGACCGGCACGCCGGCTCCCGACGAACACGCCATGCCGAGCTCGAAAAGGGCTTCCGCATCGGAAGGCTCCCGGGTCTCGGTGACGACGGCAAGATTGATCATGTTCTGCTCCCGTTACTGGCGGCCCCGGTATTCCGAATGCCGCTTTCGACGTCCCTTTGTTGGAGCCATCCTCACGTGAAAATTTGAATGGCACTTTAATCGATTGGCTGAATCAATCGTGAAATTTTCGTGGCGGGTTTTACCGGAGCGCACGTAAAAACCCTTGTTTTACGGGGTTTTCCGGGCGTCACCTCACCGCCTGTTACAAATTGCTAACTGAGTTGATTGGCCCTCCGGTAACCAATTCCCAACGTGACGGTTATATGACAAAGAGGCTTGCGCCGGGTTTTCGATATCCGTGCCGCCGGACGACGAAACGCACAATTCGAAGGTTTTCAATGCAGTTTTCAAACGTCAAAGCGGCCGCCGTCGCGGCGGCCGTGCTCCTGAGTTCTTCGCTGATCGCTGGTGCGCAGGCGGCAACGCCGGTGGCTGGCACCTGGCTTTCGGCCGACGGCGGCACCAAGGTGCGCGTGTCGGAATGCGCCGGCAACAAGCTGTGTGGTAAGGTCGTCTGGCTCAATGAGCCGATCGACAAGCAAACCGGCAAGCCGAAGACCGATAAGCGCAATGCCGACCCGGACAAGCGCTCGCGCCCCCTGCTCGGGGTGCAGGTCGTCAGCGGCATGGCGCCGAGCGGCGACAACAAATGGTCGGGCAAGATCTACAACGCCGACGACGGCAAGACTTACGACGCGCATGTAACGCTGGTGAGCGAGAATGCCATGCAGGTGCAGGGTTGCGTGCTCGGCATCCTGTGCAAGAGCCAGACCTGGAAGCGCGCCGACTGATCGGACGGCAGGCGAATGCAAAAGGCCGGCTGCATGGCAGCCGGCTTTTTTTGTGCCCGCGGTACTGAATTTGCGCGCCTGCGCGTCAGCGCGCGCGCTGGCCGAACAACACCGCCTGCACCTTCGGGTCCTTCATGTCGACGCCCTGGCGCCATGACTGGCCCAGCGCCAGCGCACGCTCGACCGCCGGACGTGCCTTCATCCGCGCCAGCCAGCGCTTGAGATGCGGAAACTGCTCGATATCCTGCCCCTGCTTCTGCCAGCCATTGACCCAGCCGACGAGCGCCATGTCGGCAATCGAATAGCGCCCGGCGATGAAATCGCGCCCCGCCAGCCGCTTGTTCATCACGCCATAAAGCCGGTTCACCTCGTCGACGAAACGCGCGATCGCATACGGGATGTGCTCCCGCGCGTAGGTCTTGAAGTGATGGACCTGGCCTGCCATCGGCCCGACACCGCCGACCTGCCAGAACAGCCACGCATCGGTCTCGACGCGGCCTCGCTCATCCTTGGGATAGAACTTGCCGGTCTTGCGGGCGAGATATTGCAGGATCGCCCCGGACTCGAAGATGGCGATCGGCCGCTTGCCCGGACCGTTTGGATCGACCAGCGCCGGGATGCGGTTGTTCGGCGAGATCTTCAGGAATGCCGGGTCGAACTGCTCGCCTTTGGCGATGTTCACCGGCTTGAGCTCGTATGGCAGCCGACACTCTTCGAGCATGATGGCGATCTTCTGCCCGTTTGGCGTCGGCCAGTAATAGAGCTCGATGGGCTTGGGGCCCTTTACGCTTTTGGATGCGGCCGGAGATTTGGCCGAGGTGGCAAGTGAGGAGGTGACACGTGCCGAGACCGCTTTGGCCGGGGCCGCTTTGGCTTTGCCCCCGCGCTTGAACGTGCGACGCGCCATAAGAACGGTCCCCCGGAATCAAGTCTGCCCCGTCACTCTTAGACTGCGTGCCCGCGACCGCAACAGCCGAACCGGCGCCGCCCCCGGCCATCGCCACAAGTCCTTGATGTAACTATGGACGCCCGCAACCCTGGTTGGTTATGATGCTCCCGCAGGTTGAAATCCGGCGCATCGGCAAGCGTCCGCACCGGGCGCTTATGCGACCGAGCCTGTCCAATGCGGGGGGACCGATGTTCAACGCAAAACGACCGACCGACACGACGACGTCCACCGCGACACCGATCCTGCGTGTCGCATTCGCGACGTTGCTCGCTGGAATGATCGCTGCGCCGTGGACGGCGCTCGCGCAATCGTCAACGCCGGCGCCCGGCTCGAGCACCGCCGCGACGCCAAAGCCCAAGCGTACGCCGACACCCGGTCAGATTGCCGCGCGCGAACGCCAAAAGAAATGCGCCGCCGAATGGAAAGTGGCGAAGGACGCCGGCAAGGTCGAAAAGGGAATGAAGTGGCCGCAGTACTGGAGCGCGTGCAACAAGCGGCTCAAGGGTACATCGACCTGACCATCGGCCTGCGGGGTCGAAGCCCGGGCACGCCCGGCTTTGGAAAAACCTGAAGCCGAAAACCTGAAATGGGAAAATGCAGTCCAGAAACTCGGAGGGCGTCGGTGAGACTTGTAGTCTCCCCGACGCCCTCTGATGTCATTGGAACCGGGTGCATGAGACAAACGACTGCTTGCGCTATCGTACCTGATGCA
>Ga0182747_1000115_pt1 | contig 83615 bp, 68 predicted proteins | sample eDN3rd30CBELigBY_FD_128526 | JGI IMG/M metagenome (GOLD analysis project Ga0182747, IMG submission 128526) | Enriched backyard soil microbial communities from Emeryville, California, USA - eDNA 3rd pass 30_C BE-Lig BY (version 2) (version 2) | ecosystem: Environmental > Terrestrial > Soil >...
CCCGCACCTTCGATGCGCTCTGGCGGGCCATCGGGGACATCTGCAATGGGGTCGAGGCTGAGGAATGTCGCAACTACTTCACTGCTGCAGGTTATGGATTCGTCTGAACCGCCGGTGCTCTAGCGCCTTCAGCCGTTTGGCCTCCGAAACCTCCATGCCACCGAACCGGGCCTTCCATTTGTAGATGCTGGCATCACTGACGCCGTGCTTGCGGCATAGATCCGCAACCGGGACACCGGCCTCGTGCTCCTTCAGGATTCCGATGATCTGCTCTTCCGAAAAGCGACTGCGCTTCATGCTCTGGTCCTCAGCTTGGGCCAGAACGAACTTCAAACCGGATTAGGCCTCGGGGGCAACGTCATCGTCATGAGCCGCATTCTGCTGCGGCGTCTTAGGCAAAAATAAGATAATTGCTCATCAGCCTCTCAGAGCGGCTAACTTCCCGGAAGCTTAGTGCCGGTTAATCGATGGTGCAATCTGCTGGTTGAAGAAGTAAAGCTGCAACTCAAGAAAGAGATTCAGTACAGCAGATCAACAATCTCGACTTTCCACAGTGGCTGAGTTTGTTCTGTGCAACATGAAACAGGCACATGTATCGTAATAAAACTCCTGCGGGGCACACCGCTGGCGATAGGGCTTTCGATTAACGGAGCAAATCTTCTAACCCTAGCCTCATTCATTTCGTCTCTGCTTGAGGAGCTTATTACATAAAGGGTATTAAGCTCTGTTCCGCCGAACTTGTCTCGACCGGGCGTAAGCTCGAGAACAAACCCCTTCATATCAAAGTCAGCATTGTTTCTCACGACAATTGTCAGGAACGAATGGCCGTCTGTCCTCGTTAGCTGGGATTTTGTAATCTCTAAAGGAGAGTACGACTCTGAAGCCATTGTTACTTCATGCCCTATTAGGAATACAAGTACAACGCCAATGATCAGGACCGCTTTGACTGGGTATTGTCTATAATACCTCAGTATTAATGGAAACATCTTTTGCCTCCCTTGACGCACCGCATGACGAATGCAGATCATGCAGCGGAGTCATGAAATTGTACACGTCAGGAGAGTTTTCCCACTCAGAAGAGGGCAAGTAAATGGCCATATTTCCAGTTGACACCAGCAAGCTCATCTCCGCAATGGGCTTGCCTCCGGGAACTACCCTCACAGTCCTCGGTGACCCAAGTGCATATGGCTTAAGCAACGGAACCCTTGCTGGCTTTTCGGGCGGGTTCTTGTCGCCTTATCTAGTGCTATCGACCGGACAGATATCGGACATCACTAGTTCAAATTTTTCTGGAAGTCAGGGAACAGATCTTGGAGCAAGTGGCGTTGATGGCGACACGGTAACTCTGAGTTTCGACATTCCGCTACCGTCTGACGCGGCAAGTTTCTCCTTCGATTTCACTTTCTTATCGGAGGAGTTTCCTGAGTATGTAGGAAGTAATTTCAACGATTTCCTATCAGTAAAGCTTAATGGCGTCGAGATAGCGCGCGACACAAGCGGAAACTCGATTTCTGTCAATAACAATTTCTTCTCGCCGAGCCTCATCCCATCAGGAACGATGTTCGACGGGCAGACTCCGCCGCTCCGCATTAACGCTCCGCTTAACACGAATGCGCAAACAGCTAATCTAACAATTACTCTCGGCGATGTCGGAGACGGAATCTATGATAGCGCCGCTTTTCTAGGTAAATTTAAATTCATTAAGCCGCAGATTGTATACGTCAATTTTGACGGGGGCTCGATCGGATGGGAGTCATTTCTATTCGATAAGAACGTCTCTCTGCCTACTTCAGGAAAGTCGGCTAGCGAGCAAACAGCGATCATCAACGACCTCAACAATATCTACAAGGATTTCTTGATCACATTCACTAACCAGAAGCCGCCGTCTGGAGAATACTCGACGATTCTAGTAGGAGGCACAACATTATCGCTCCCGTCTTGGTTCGGCGCAAAAAGCGGCCTCCTCGGTCGTGCAGAGAAGATCGATTACGGCAATGCTGATAGGGGCGATGATGCGTTAGTACTTTCAGGGCACATTGGTAGCGACAACGCGCTTCTCACTCAGGTCATCGCACACGAGGCTGGTCACATACTCGGACTGCGCCATGTCTCGGGTGTGAGCGAGCTCATGTATCCGTACGCTAATCCCACCAGCAGAACGATCGGTGGCTCAACTCCACTCGCCGAAATCAAAAATAATGCTGTAACCCCTGTGGGGGGCGCACAAGACAGCTTCAACGAGCTTTCGAAGAATCTTGGACTGAAGAACTCGTCAAAAGTTCTCGTAAGTGACAGTCCGCTGTCCACGATCCAGAAGTACTTCAGCTTTTCACTCGATCCGACATCGAAAACAATCTACGACGCCAACATCGCTATCGTGAACGAGGAAGGTGAAGTTGTCAGTCTTTATGGGTATGGATCGATTAAGCCAGGTGCCACTGTTGAGTTTTCGACCGCAGCGGCGTCGACAGACCGCGTAGTTGTGCTCGGTTCAACCAAGAACGGTGGGAGCGTCAATGCTTTCCTGGGCGGCTCATCATCCCTCAAGAAGTTTAATGTCAACAAGGAGGGTGAAGACGGTGTGCTCGCGAAGTTCGGTATTGAGGTCGGGAAACTCGGGAGCGCAACATTAGGCCTAAAGGCTGCTGACAGCAAAGGTAATCTGTCTTCGATTGGCAAGGTTTCCGTTATGCAGTCCAGCATCGATACACTGCAAGCGACAGATGGAGACGATCGCATCGCGGGCACCAGCGGAAGGGACAAGATCGCAGGTCTCGGCGGAGCAGACTTGATGCTTGGATTCGGCGGAGCCGACGTTCTTTTTGGCGGAACAGACAATGATACGCTGTTCGGCGGGAGCGGCAAGGACACGCTCTTCGGCGGCCCAGGTGCGGACACCTTCGTTTTCGACAGCAAGCCGAGTAGAACGACAAATGTTGATACGATCAAGGATTTCAATGTCCGCAATGACAGTATCTATCTTGACAACGCCGTGTTCACTAAGGTCGGCAGCAAGGGCAGCCTCGATGCACCAGCTAAGCTGAACAAAGCATTCTTCAAGATTGGCGACAAGGCGGCGGACAAAAACGACTACCTGATCTACAACAAAATCACGGGCGTTCTGTCCTACGATGCTGATGGGTCAGGTGCTGGGAAAGCGGTCGAGATCGCCAAGCTCTCGAAAAACCTTAAGCTTAATTATCACGACTTCTTCGTCGTTTAGTGGCGGACGTGGATCATGAGCGGGTAACCGAACTCGCTCGTGATCCTTGCCAAGAAGCAGAACGAGAGCAGTCTTGGCTTGCATAAGGCCGCCCAGTTACCTATTCGATAGCCATGGCCCTGAGGGCACGCCCGACAGCAACACGGGCAGCTTCGATGTGTCGCCGCATTCAGGATCGTCGACGATCCTGAGAGCCATCACCGCATCAGGCCGTTGAGCTGCATTTGGCGAAACCGCAGTTGCGCCGTTTGTTAACCTTAGAGGGGCTCATCATGCTTCTCGCGTCCCAAGGTGGCGACCTCATTATTGAGATTGCCGTGTTGCTCATCCAATTAATCACCCGAACAGGACGATCGTTTGATTCATGGACTAGCATCATAATTGTTTTGGTTAGCTGTGTGGGCCTTGGAGCCTTGATCATCTGGAGGCGCGAGAGCTTAATTACCTCAGCAACGAATACAGATCCACCTCGAAATGAATCAAAGTCAAGTGAGCCTCAGAGTAGCGAGACTTCGCAGGACTTAGACGCGGGAAGCCACTCAACACTTCAAAGCGCTGAGCGCGGGGCGCCCCTATATCCGCTGCTTACCCCGTCCTTAAGTGCCGCACTTCAAGCCGTAGGTCACACCCGAACTGGCGAGCTCACCATAGACTACTTGAAAGGCGAGAAGGCGCCTGATCGGGACGCCCTTCGCCAGCTCGTACAGCTCGGTTATCTTGACCGTGGTTCATGGCTCGAAGCCATGTTCGGCACACCGCGCTGGATTATCACAGATGCCGGACGACGAGCCTGCGGAGCGTCCTCGCAGTCGCTTGAGGCCGTGAGCTCAACGAAACCAAGGGGGACTGGTGCCCTAACCGGAGAGCCGCCACCTGTACGTCAGGCAACACCAGAGGGGAAATTGTCTATCCTCAACCAGCTTGCTGTGGGTCTGCTGCCTTTATTTATAATTGGAATGGGCATCTGTATACATGAAGAATATATTCAGGAAAAAATAGTTCTAACCGATGTAGTTGTGTACAAGAATATTGAATTAATGCAACTTTATAGGGGGCAAAAACGTGTATTCGTGATGAATATGTATACCAATCAGCCAGGATTTTACTGGGACAATGAGAAATTCGCGGATGAAATGAAGAATTCCGTAAATCTTAGGCAGACAGCATTAGTAGTGGCTTTACCTAATGCTTTCGGCAGGACGGATCAACGCTCCCGTATAATCAGCCTAACACAAGGTGGGCGAGAACTAATTCGGGAGAATAATTTTTCAGTCTGGCTTGTTCCCCTAGTGCCGATGGGTGTTGTGATCCTAGTCGCCGGAATTATAAGAGCATTCAAGTGGCGCAAAAAGCGTATTCTGCCGATCCAGTAAGGCGAACCGGTACTTCTCCTTTCCAAGTATGAGAGCTGAACCCTAGAATCGCTCCATCACCCTCGGCACATGCATGGCGCTCCACTCGCCGCCCCGCGCAGTCCTAATTCCACTGGTTGCTTGGGGGCAAGCCGTTGTCTGAAAGAGACCTCTAATGCTCCTGAGGAATAGGTCTTTGTAGAACGACCGGGAACGGCAGCAGGCCCTCAAAGATAGAGGAATCCGCGGACACCCTCCCTTGCATTGAGCTGATAATCGCTTTCGATGGTCAGCGCCACGGACGCGACTCCAAGCGCGTTCAAACCTGGGATAAAGAGTTGATTGAGCCGTCGCGATGCAATCTCGTTCTGGTGTGGCAGATGTATCGTGCCGTTCTTCGCAGGTGTCACAACCGTGTTGCCAAGCCCCCGCCAAGCCAGGAGATCGCGTACAACGCGCGCGCGGATCAAAAGGCTCGCATCGCTCCATTCCGGTGGAACAAGGCATAGGCACCTCATTGCCATTCCAACCGAAAGATCATGAGCTTGGGCGAAGCTGAGGAGCTTCTCGAACTCCCGTTGCTCGATCCACCATCCTCCCGCTGCAACTGCTTGAGGTGATCGCCCGCTTCCTCCGAAGCGAAAAACTCTTGTACGCGCGCGCAGTTCATGACGCATGGGATTCAACATCCCTCCAGTCTGCGCATGGGCCAGCACACGACCTGCCGGATCCGTGATGGCATTTCGGCTGTTGAGGTTCGTACCCATTGCAAGCAGTCGGCTTTTGGGATCAGCAAACTCGCGCGCGTTGAGGAAGGACATGAAGGCTCTCCTCCTGTATTCTGGCTGAGGCTACGGAAGGCTTCGAAGGTTTCCAAGTAGGGTGGATGTCGACCATGGAGCAGCGGACGTTCGGGCAACCCCGTCGTCTGCGGCGATGAAAACCCTGCGGCCTTGAGCCTACCGGCCGACGGCGACCGCTATTATGTCCCCTTCACGCTGAAACACCAGTAGCTCCACCCCACCTTCAGCTTCTATCCAGTAGGCGGTTGCGTACTGGAACCAGAAGTCGAGCTCATCGCCGCGGCAGCCCAGGAAGTAATCTCGGAGCACGCGCGGATCGTAGAATCTGAACAGGACGCGGCGTCCGTCCGGCAGGGTAACCTCCAGGCGCTTGCGGAGATGGCGCCAGACCGTCCCGAAATCGGCCTCCGCCCGGAACATGATGCCCCAGGACTGCCCCAGTCCTTCCGAGGCCCAGCGCTTCGCGAACGCGTCTTCGGGCTCGAGCAGCACGAGGTAGGGCGCGGCGCGCTCGATCTGCGGCTCAAGCGGCCCAGCGAATAGGCAAGCACACCGTGGGCCGAGGGTTCGCAATTCTCCATAGAGGGACGAATCGCGGGCGGCATCGACAATTGCGTAGAACGACCTGGATCCCGGCTTCGTCTGATCCCGACTCGGGAATTCCTTGGCCGGATTGCTGGTCTCGTTCACCTCTCCTCAGCCTTCCTGGCGAGCGCCTGCTGGTAGCATTTCTCACAGAACGGCTTTCCGTCCCGCGAGGCCCGCTCCAGGGCCCCGAGCTGGGTTTCGGACGAGACGCCGAGCAGGTTGCCGGCCGTTTGGTCGCCGGGTGCGGGCGCACCTCCGCCCGCCCGGTCTCCGATCAAGACGGTCGCGAGTCCGGTGGTGATGATGCCACCATGGGATGTGGTATCGCCGATACGTGCTGCGTTCAGCCCGCCGATGAAGACGCTTGTCGAGCCTTTCACGATCAGGTCGGGAGGCCCAGCGCAAACGCACATGTCGGTGATCCTCGCGGCCGGAAGACCGCCGATCAGAACGGTCGGCATGCAGGGCCCCGAGATCGGACCTCCGACATGCGGCACCACGCCGGTCACCATGGGACAGGTGTGCAGATCGGTTAGACGTGCGGCCGGCATCCCCATTCATAGCACCTCCACTGATCGCCTGTGATTATCGCCGCGTTGGGCCCAGTTCTTCAAGAGACATCTAGACACTCCAAATGGAGAGGATCTACGCTCACGGTCACGCCTCGAATTTCCGGAGGTGGCCTGGACATTCGCGAGACATGAGCGGGCCGGCGCGCGTTGAATCGGAGCAGATCGATCTGTTGGCGCGCCAGCTCCAGCGGCGCCAGATTCTGAGCCATTTTCGGCAGCACGGAATAGCAATCGAGCCGAGTGCGCTCCGCGACGTCTTCCACCTGCACGATGTAGAGAACCGCACCGCCCAGGTTGCCTTCCGCGACGATAGAGCAGTTCAGACCCGCTCGGCGGCGGGCCGAATCACCACCTACCGGTTCAGCGCCGAGGGAGATCTGGTCGGGCGCATCGATCCGGGTGGTCTCGTGGTGACAAGCGAGATGGAGCCGGCGACAGGAGCCCGCAGGATCTCCCGTCAGGGATATGGCGAATTCCGCATTCGCCAGGATCCTTTCGGCTTGCCGGAAGCCATCGAGTATCCGGACGGGACGTCTGTTCGCTTCGACCAGGACCGGCCGGGCGGCGAAACGATCCACGACCAAGCTGACCACGTGACGGTCTGCGAGCGCGACGACGATGGCGAGATTACTGCCATCGTCGATCGCAACGGCTGCCGGACGGACATGGTCGAGATCGTCGAGGAGAGCCGACGGACCCTCCAAGTCACGCAGGCGGACGGGACCAGGAATGTCTATGTGCTCGGATCCGAGGGCGGCCTGAAGGAGTGGTGGGTCGACGATGCGTGCGTCGCGACTTATGCGATGGGGGAGGGCCCACTCCCAGAATCAGCAACGTTCGCAGACGGCCATTGGGTCAGGTTCGAGAAGAAGGATGGCCGGATCGTCGCGGCCGAGAACCCGAACAGCCGCGTGAGCCTCACCTACGATACGGCAGGCCGCCTCGTGGAGGAGGATCAGAACGGGATCAAGGTCTGCTACCAACGGGACAGGACAGGCCTGCTGACGGCGATCGTTCTCCCCGACGGTGAGCGGCTCGGCTTTGCCTATGACGTCGACGGGCGCTTGGCGAAGGTCAGGGACTGGAGCGGCGCAGTGACGACGCTCGCTTGGGCCGCAACGGGCCAGATGTCCAACCTCTCGCACCCGAATGGCGTCTCGACTGCCATCCAGTCGAATCCGCTCGGCTTGGTGACCGAAGCCAGAACGACCTCGCCTGGGACTGAGACAACTGTCTGCGCGCTCGCGTACCAGTACGATGCGATGGATCGCGTGATCGCAATGACCGAGGACGGGGTGGCGCGCCATTTCCGCTACGATCTGGTCGGCCGGCTCACCGCCGTCGAGGCGTTGGACCCGGCGCTCGCGGAGGCCTGGACCCTCGACCCGATGGGAAATCGCCGGGTCGAGAACGGCGCGCCGGTCTCGGTCGATTGCATGAACCGGGTCACCGGCGGAGCGGCGGGCGCGGCGCACTACGACGCGCTCGGGCGCACCGTTGCGGTCGCGACGCCGCGGGGACCGGCTCGGCTGAGCTACAACGGCCAGGGCCAGCTCGTCCGGGCCGAAATCGCAGGCCGGGACGTGGCAGAGTATGCCTACGATGCGTTCGGTCGACGGATCTCAAAGAACGTCAACGGTCGTGTCACGCGCTACCTCTGGGCCGGTCAGTCTCTCCTCTGTGAGTGGGCGGAAGGCGGGGAGGGACCTTGGACCCGGCGCGACCACCTCGTCCTGCCGGACCTCTTTGTTCCCCTCGCCATGCGGGTAGACAGCCGGATCTACCGGCAGCACACGGACCACCGCGGCGCGCCCGTTGCGATGACCGACCAGTCTGGCGCGGTGGTGTGGCGCGCAAAGTCCAAGGCATTCGGCGAGGCCGTGGTCCTGCACGCGACCATCGCGAATCCGTGGCGTCTCGCGGGCCAGTACCGCGACGACGAGACGGGCCTGCATTACAACCTTGCCCGCTACTACCACCCGGGCATGGGTCGCTATCTGACATTCGACCCGGCCTTCGACCCGAGCGGTGGCGGCAATTACTATTGCTACGCAGCCGGCGACCCGATCAACGGCTCCGACCCCACGGGCGAGATCCTGCCGATCGTCGCCGCGATCCTCATCGGCGCGGCCGTCGGTGTGGTGATGGGCGCCGCCTTCAAGGCCTGGGAAACGTGGGGGCAGCCTTGGGACGCGAACAGGTGGAAGGAGATCGGCAAGGGAGCTTTGATCGGCGGTGCCATCGGTGCTCTCAGCGGGGCCGTTGGCTTCGGCGTCACCGCAGGCCTCGGGGCGGCTGGCATGACGGCGACCGCTGGCATCGGCACGGCGATGGGTGTCGGGGCAATCGAGGGGGCGGTTACAAGTATCGTCGAGGCCTGTGCGGAGGCTGCTTACTACGACCGCGTAGTCAGCAACGAGGACCTCCTGAAGAGCGCACTACTTGGGGCCGGAATGGGTGCCGTCACTGCCGGCATTGGCGGCGTCGTCGCCGCGCGCGCAGCTCGCAAGGCCGCGCAGGAGGCGGCGGAGAAGGCAGCCAAGGAGGCCGCGGAGCGAGAAGCCCTCGCGGCGGCCGCTGCCGCGCGCCAGGCAGAAGAGGCGCGAAAGGCAAAAGCTCTCAAGACATTTCAAGAGGCGAGAGATGCCCGGGCGCGCCAAAACGCGCTCAGAGAGAAGGCGAACAGTTCGACCGCCAAGAAGAGATTCGAAGAGGACCTTTCTCAGGCAGAAAAGGATCTGCTCAACTCGGATCCACGACGGAAGGACCTCGCGTATGACCCGGCAACGAAGGGTTGGAAGCCAGACGAAGCTGATTGCGCAATGCGCGCCGAGAAGCAGGGGGTCGACAGCCCCATGACCCGTTCGGCAAATCCCGACGGTAGCGAAAACGGTGCTGACTTCTTTGACGGAAAAGGTAATCGGTGGGACCATAAGGACGCATCAGCCGGCCCCGATAAGATTCGGGGCGAGGCCGATGCGGATAACATTTTAGTTGACTGCAAGAACATGTCTGACACCGAAGTTGACGCCCTCAAGCGAGCCGTGGGACCCACAAAGAACAAGGTCGTATACGTGCGGTAGGAATTGCATAGGAGACTTGACCCGTGGATTTGGCGGATCGTATCGCGGCGCACGAAGCTTGGTGGCGAGACCAAAGTACTGGTGCTCGTCTTGTGCTTCAAAACAGCGACCTATCAGGCTGCGACCTTCAGGGGCGTCAGCTTGTGCGGGCGAAGCTCAGCAACGTCGATCTGACTGCTGCCAATCTGTGGAACTGCAACCTTGCTCGCGCCGAACTCACAGATGTCACGCTGGCACGCGCGAACATGCGCGGATGTTCGCTGCGTGATTCGAAACTACAGTGTGTAAACATGAATGAAATTCAAGGCGCTGAGTTCGACCTGGATGGAGCTTCCGGAGCGGATCTTCAGTTCGTGCGCGCGCAGATGCCTGAATCCTCAATGGCAAAAAGTGACTTCGACAGAGTTGATTTCAGCTATGCGATCCTTACATCGGCGAACATGCATCGGCTTGCGGTTACCGGCGGCCGGCTTTTCCGAGCCGACTTGTCTGGAGCCAATCTCACGTATGCGCTGTTCTCCGACGTCGATTTGCGATCGGCGACCATCAAGGGCGCAAAATTCGAGCGCACGCGGATGCGAAAGGTGCGCGTTGCCGGTTTGCAAGGGTTTTCCGCCACTCCGGACACCATCAGCTTTGAAATGGTTGACTTCAGCCGTGACGGGGACGGCTCGGAACTGGGTAATAACGAGCAATTCTTCGCTGCGTTTGCGCACCATTAGGCTCTGTTAAAGCATCGGACAATTAAACGGACGCATATCCGGCCGCCCTGAGGTAGTGCCAGCATTCTTGCGGCTCGAACGGCGCGTGCGCATTCCGCGGCCATCTGCGATTTTATAAGTGAAGCCGCGCCGGCACAGGAAGCGCGAGAGCATCGCGGAGGCTGCGACGATCCCATGCTCCTCCAGCAAGCGGGCGGCGAGTTCGGGCATGGTGATGGCGGGCTCGGCCTCGACGGTCCGGATCAGGAAGGCCTCATGGAGCACCAGCTTGCCGCGTCCCGGCGGGCGGCCCTGGCGGTTCTGCGCCGGCGAGCCGAGCTCCCGCGTTCGCCGCACGAGCTTGATGGCGAAACTGTCGCTGAAGTCATAGTGCCGGGCCGCGGCCCGGCAGGAATGGCCCGCCTCGACAAAGTCGGCGACCCGCACGCGAAGATCGAGAGAATAGCAGTGACCCATGATCCACCGTAAGACCGTATGTCCGCCTGTGTTGAGTGTGTGGCTCGCCCTACTCTGCGCCTCCGAGGGTTGCTCGGGTGGGCTGAGCCAATCCTCACCGCAGGAGGACGAGCCATGGGACAGTCTACGGAGGTTTTTGTCGGAATTGATGTCGCCAAAGCGCGCAATGCCGTTGCGGTCGCTGATGGCGAGCGCGGCGGCGAGGTTCGCTACCTGGGAGAGATCGATGCTTCCGCGGAGAGCATGCGGCGCTTCGTGAAGCGCTTGGCGTCCAAGTATGACTACGTCCACTTCTGCTACGAGGCTGGCCCGACCGGCTATGGCCTGCACCGGCTCATCACCAGTCTCGGCCATCCCTGCGCAGTTGTTGCCCCCTCACTCATTCCGCGCAAGCCCGGCGATCGGGTCAAGACCAATCGGCGCGATGCAATCGCCTTGGCCAAACTTCTGCGAGCGGGCGAGCTCACGGCGGTGTGGGTCCCCGATGAAGGTCACGAAGCCATGCGCGACTTGGTTCGCGCCCGCGCTGCGGCGGTCGAGAGCTTGCGGGTGCATCGCCAGCAGGTCAGTGCCTTCATGCTCAAGCATGGGCGCGTCTACCCACGCAAGAAGGGCTGGACCATGCGCTACCTGCGCTGGCTGCAGGAGCAGACATTCGATTATCCCGCTCATCAGATCGTCCTGCAGGAGATGGTCGAAGCCGTGCGGCTGGCGAAGGAACGGGTGGAGCGGCTCGAGCAGACGATTGCAGAATTCCTGCCTCATTGGTCCCTGGCCCCGCTCGTGCGGGCCCTGCAGGCGCTACGCGGCATCGATCTGGTTGTCGCCGTGACCTTCGTCACCGAGGTTGGGGATGTCAGCCGCTTCGAGAACCCTCGTCAGCTCATGGCCTATCTGGGCCTCGTCCCCGGCGAGCGTTCGACCGGCGAAACGGTGCGGCGCGGCGGCATCACCAAGGCCGGGAACGGTCGGGTTCGGCACATGCTGGTGGAAAGCGCCTGGACCTATCGGCACCCGCCGCGCATCGGCAAATTCAAACTCTACCGGCTGGAAGCGACGACACCGAAGGTGCGCGAGATCGCCTGGAAGGCTCAGACGCGTTTGAGCGCCCGTTATCGAGCCCTCAGTCGACGGGGCAAGAAGTCAACGGTGGTGTGCACGGCCGTCGCTCGCGAGCTCGCCGGCTTCATGTGGGCGGTCGCCCGGGAGGTTCAACCCGCCTGATCTGCCCCAGAGGCAACAGCTCCTTCTCATGCAGAGGCGGGGGCGGGATCACGGCAGGGGAAAAGCCCGTCAAACGCTTTGTGGCCGACCATCGGTCGACGCCCGCCGTAAGATAGGGCCAGCCCCGGACGCACACTCGGGAATGCAGTAGCCAATCCGCGCATCAGAGCTTGATCACCGACGTCCTTCAGGTCTCGTCCCCACCTCTGCGTGTTCATCGATACAAGCCCGCTCTCCGCAGCGGCGGGACCGTTGCGTCAAAATCGTTGACAGCGAACATCAGAGCGATGTTCTCAGGCCACGGCCTTGAGGTCGGGCGCGGTGGCGTAGGCCCACGGCAGCAGATCGTCGATCTGGGTGTTGAGATGGCCGGTGGCGATGCGGCTCAGCACGTCAGTGAGATAAGCCTGCGGATCCACGCCGCACAGTTTGCAGGTCTCGACCAGTGAGGCGATGATCGCCCAGTGCTCGCCCCCGCGATCCGAGCCGGCAAACAGCGCATTCTTGCGCGTCAGGGCCAAGGGCCGGATCGCCCGCTCGACCACGTTGGAGTCAATCTCAATCCGCCCGTCGTCGACAAAGCGCGTCAGCCCATCCCAGCGCACAAGCGCATAACGGATTGCCTCGGCCAGCTTGCTCTTCTGGCTGATCAGACCGAGCTTGCCACGCAGCCACGGCTCGAGAGCGTCCAGCACCGGACGGCTCTTGGCCTGTCGAATCCGGGCCCGCTCCGCGGCACTCATGCCACGGATCTCGCTCTCGATGCGGTAGAGTTCGGCAATCCGCGTGAGCGCTTCGCTGGCGATCGGCGCCGCGCCGACCGCGGCCAGTTCGTAAAAGCGCCGCCGCACATGCGCCCAGCAGAACGCGAGGGTGACCTGGTTGCCGGCCGCCAGAGCCCGGTAGCCGCTGTAGCCATCGACCTGCAGCACGCCGGCAAAACCCACCAGATGCTCAATCGGCCGCGCCGCCTTGCGGTCCGGCGCATACACGTATGCCACTCCAGGCGGATCTGTGCCGCCCCACGGGCGATCATCGCGCGCATAGGCGAAGAGCTGACCCGTCTTGGTCTGGCCACGGCCGGGATCGAGCACGGGTGCGGTGGTCTCATCGGCAAACAATCGGGGTGAGGTCTTCAGCTGCGCCAGCAGGCGGTCATGCACCGGCCGCAGATGCCAGGCGGCTCGCCCGACCCAGTCGGCCAGGGTCGAGCGATCCAAGCTGATGCCCTGGCGGGCATAGATCTGCGCCTGCCGGTAGAGCGGCAGATGATCGGCGTATTTCGACACCAGCACCTGCGCGACCAGCGCGTCGGTGGGCAGCCCGCCTTCGATCACACGCGCCGGAGCCGGGGCTTGCACCACCCCGTCTTCGCAGACGCGGCAGGCGTATTTGGGCCGGCGCACCACCAGCACGCGCAGCTGCGCCGGCACGATGTCGAGCCGCTCGGAGACATCCTCGCCGATGCGGTGCAGGAGGTTGCGGCAGCACGGACAGGCCGGATCCTCGACATCGATGATCGTCTCGATGCGCGGCAGATGGACCGGCAAGGATCCCCGGTTCCGGCGCCGCTGGGCCGCTCGGCTTTTGCGCTCGGCCGGATCGGCTTGCTCGTGTTGGGCGTCCTCAGCAGCCTCAACCTGTTCGGCCTCTTCGAGCCCGAGCAGCAGCTGATCCTCAGGCAGGCTCTCGGCGCGGCGGCCGAAGCGGTGACGCTGCATCGCCTTGATGATCTGCTCCAGACGCTCAACGCGAGCCCGCTCGGCCAGGAGCATGGCTTTGAGCAGATCAGGATCATCCGGGAGAGATTGTGTCGCGCGGGTCACGAATGGAAGTGAATCATGCTTTGCTGCAGGCGACGACTGCTCTTAGGGAGGGGGCGGGTCAGCTGGGCTCCACGGGCACGGATGTCAGTCGTGGCGCATGCACGCGGCGCCAGTCGAGACCTTCGAGCAGAGCGGAGAGTTCGGCGGCCGACAGGTGAAGGGCGCCGTCCTGCACCTTAGGCCAGCGGAACTCACCATCCTCCAATCGCTTGGCGACGAGAACCACGCCCGTGCCATCCCAGAACACCAGCTTGACGCGATCCGTGCGTTTGGCGCGGAAGACATAAACCGTCCCAGAGAACGGATCGGCTCCCATGGTGTCGCGCACGAGGGCGGCCAATCCGTCAGCACCCTTGCGCTTATGCGGAGCTCCGCATAACCGCAATTATGTGGAGTGCCAGATTATGTGGAGTCCGCAGCGGGTCGAGCGGCTTCACCCTTTCCATCCAATAGCTTAGACCGCTCAAGAGCCTTCCCCACTTGGCATAATTGTTGTCGTCTCTCGACGTTCTTTTTGACCTCGAGAGGAGAGCACACGTGCCAAAATCGACGGAAGTTCTGCCGGGCTGCACGCAACTGATGAACCCAGGTACCTTGCGGCCATTCGTGGTGGCATTCACGGACCGATTGTCGAGCCTGGGGCACACCCGCCTCACAGTGTCAGGCTACGAAGCCTCGGCTCGGCACTTCGGACAATGGCTGCAGAACAGGAAGATCGCCGTCGCTGAGATTGACGACAGTGTCATTCACCGGTTTGCACAGCATCGATGCCGTTGCCCCGGCATCCGGCAAGCGGCTCGACTGTCGGTCAAATACGTCAACCGCGCTCGCCGGTTCGTTGGCTTTCTGGCGGAATGCGGAGCGGTGACACTGTTGGAACAGGCGCGACCGCGCCGCGATGAAGATGTGATCCTTGCTTTCCAGGCCTGGCTGAGACGGCATCGCGGAATCTCGGAGCGCACGGTCTGGCGCCACGGGCGTATGGTCATGCGCCTGCTTCCTGCGCTGGGCCCCGATCCCATGCAGTACGATGCTGCTCTTGTCCGACAGGTGATCCTGGACGAGGGAAAGCGGAGTTCTCACGCCTACCTCAAGACCATGACGATGGCGCTGCGAGGCTATCTTCGATATCTGGCTGCCCACGGCTCATGCCATCCGGGACTTGATCAGGCCATCCCGACAATCCCGCAATGGCGGCTGTCAGCATTGCCGCGCTACATCCCCACCGCGGACGTCGAGCGGGTCATTGGGTCGTGCGACGTCACGACGCCGATGGGCATCCGTGACCGCGCGGCGCTTCTGCTGCTGGCCCGTCTCGGCCTGCGCGCCGGTGACATTGCAGGCATGCGCCTCGACGACATCGACTGGAGAGAAGGCGCTCTGCGGGTCCGCGGCAAAGGCCGTCGTGAGATCCGGCTTCCACTCCCCCAGGATGCGGGCGACGCGATCATCGCCTATCTCCGGGATGCCCGGCCGCTCGCCGCCTGTGAGCAGATTTTTTTGCGGATCGTTGCACCGTATCGGCCATTGGCGAGCGCGAGCGTCTCGAGCATTGTGAGCCTTGCCCTTAAGAGGGCCGGCATCGATGACCCGCCGTCCCGGGGCGCCAATCTGCTTCGGCACTCCGCAGCGACCGGCATGCTGCGCGCCGGCGCTACCCTGGATATGATCGGAACCGTGCTTCGCCACCGATCGATCGACACCACCGCCCATTACGCGAAGGTGGACGTCGATATGCTGCTGCAGATCGCTCAGCCCTGGCCGGGGAGCGTGTCATGCTGAGCCCGAACCTCGCACGTTATGCGGAATTGCAGCAGCATCTGGGCTTCAAGTTCCGCGTCCAGCACTCGTTGCTCAAGAGCTTTGTTGCCTTCGCGGAAGGCAACGGTGACCGGTATGTTCAAACGGCGCGCGTGCTCGAATGGGCGACGCTCGCCCCTTCACCACAGCAGTGTCGCAATCGCTTGCTGACGGTCCGCCGCTTTGCCCTGGCGCTGTCGGCCGAGGATCGGTGTCATGAGATTCCGCCCGCCGATGCCCTGGGCCGCGGCCTGTTCGAGCGGCGGATCCCGCACATCTATACGGCTGATGAGATCGCCGCGCTGATGCGAGCGGCGGCCCGCCTCAAGCCCTCAGGCTCGATCAGGCCGCTGCTGTACGAGACCCTGTTCGGCCTTCTTGCCGCCACCGGCATGCGCGTGTCCGAAGCCCTCGCTCTGAGCCTCGATAATCTGACAGCCGACGGGCTGGTGATCCGACAAACCAAATTCCAAAAGAGCCGCTTGCTGCCGCTCCACGCCACCACGTGGGAAGCCCTGGATCGGTATATGTCGGCGCGCCAGCGGCTCGGGACCTGGGACGACGCCCTGTTCGTTTCCAATACAGGCACGCCACCGTGCTATCCTACGGTGATTGCCATCTTCCTCCGCCTGGCCCGATCAACCGGCCTGAGAGGGCAGCCCGGTCAGCCGGGACCGCGCATCCACGATCTGCGGCACACCTTCGCCGTCCGCTCTTTGGAGCAATGTCGGCCTGATCGCGACGCCGTTGGCCGCCATATCGTTGCGCTCAGCACCTACCTCGGTCACGCCCATGTCACCGACACCTACTGGTACCTGCAGGCAACGCCGACCCTCATGGGGCAGATTGCATCCGCCGGTGAGGCTTTGCACCAGGGAGCCGCTCCATGACCGCACTGGCTCCCCATCTCGCCACCTTCCTGCAAGCCCATCTTCCCCATGAGCGGCGGGCAAGCCCGCACACGTGTGAGGCCTACGCCGACAGCTTTCGGCTGCTGGTGTGCTTTGCGGCTGCCCGGTTGCGGACGACGCCGTCCCGCCTCGCGATCGAGCAGCTCGACCCGCCGCTCCTCCTCGCTTTCCTCGAGCACATTGAGGAGGCGCGCGGCAACTCGGCGCGGACCCGCAATGCCCGCCTTGCCGCCATCCACTCGTTCTTCCGTTTCCTCGAGTACCGGGTCCCATCCTGTCTGGACCAGGCCCGCCGGGTCCGGGCGATCCCGATGAAGAAGGCCGATGAGGCGCTCGTCAGCCATCTCACACGCGCGGAGATGCAGGCTCTGCTTGATGCGCCGAACCCGCGTCAGGCCGCCGGTATCCGGGATCGGGCGATGCTCCACCTGGCCTTCGCCGCGGGCCTGCGCGTCTCCGAGCTCGTCAGCCTACGCCTTGATCAGATCGACCGCCAAACGGTCGCCAGCATTCATGTCATGGGCAAAGGACGCCGCGAGCGCGTGCTGCCCCTGTGGAAGGAGACAGCGGCAGCGCTGAAGGCTTGGCTGGCAGTCCGCCCGGCGAGCGGCGATGCCGAGCTCTTCCTCAATGCCACCGGCCGGGCGATGACCCGATCCGGGTTCGAATATATTCTCGCCAAGCACGTAGCCACCGCGGCGCAGAAGTTGCCCTCCATCGCCGACAAGCGCGTCACACCGCATGTTTTGCGCCATACCTGCGCCATGCACACCCTGCAAGCGACGCGCGATGTTCGCAAAGTGTCGCTCTGGCTTGGCCACGCCAATCTGCAGAGCACGGAGATCTATCTGCGAGCCGATCCGACCGAAAAGCTCGAGGCGCTTGCCGCGATGGCGCCGCCGTCGCTCAGGCCGGGGCGCTTCCGCACACCCGACAAGCTCCTGGCGATGCTGAAGTCAATCGGCCGATCGACGAATTATGTCGAGTGATTGCTGCTTGAACACCGCAGCCGGCAAGCGATTGCCGCTGCGGACTCCACATAATCTGGCACTCCACATAATTGCGGAAGTCGACGGGCTTGGTCGCCACCAGGACGCGGACCGTCCCGCTCGGTCCGATCATCGCAGGCTCTTGAGCGCTTGCAGGACCATAGCCAGCGTTGCGCGGTCGGCTCCCGGCGGAATGCGAATGACAGTGCCCGCCACAACAATCTCGATCACCGCCTCACGGCAGGCGCCCGGCGTGGGCTGCGGCACGTCGGGGGCGACAACAACCGGGGTAAAGGCGAGAGGATGATCGTCCGCCGCGCACTTGGCCTGACGACGCCAAGTGAACAGGTGCTGGGGCGACATGCCGTTGCGGCGGGCCACCTCGGACACCACCGCGCCCGGCACCATAGCTTCCTCCAGGATCCGCGCCTTCTCATCGGCCGACCAGCGCCGGCGTCCGCCGGCCCCAGTGATCACTTCCAGACGCCGCACCGGCCGCGGCGGCTCAAGTATATGGTCAACCATCGACACAAAACGATCTCCAACCAGAGACCGTCAGTCTCGCTGCTCAGACATGCGAATGTAAGGTGCGGCCAGAACACCGCTTACGATCCACCTCCCGTTCCAGAGAGTGAATCACAACTCCAGCCCGCGCAGAAGCCCAAGAGTCTAATTTCCAGTCCGATGCTTTAGTACTTGAACCCTCTGTGTTTGGAGGCATTTTGCTCTTCTCTACGAGGAGGAGCAGTGCTGACGGATGTCAGGGTTTTTCTCACGCCATCTAGGAGCAGGGCAACGTGCTCCTCGTTGGCCATGCCACCTCCGGGATCGAACCGGCCATCATGCGAGCGATGTCTTGGCCTGGCAACCGAGCTGTCCAACGCACATTAGGTTGCGCAAGCCGCCAACGAAGATCAGTTCGGCGCTGTAAGTACAAGATAATAAGAAAACTCCAGGCGGCTCTTGGAATTCTGACGCTGCACCCGCTCAACCGCCGACTGAAGCGCTTGCAAATATTCGTGCCCGGTTTCGGCAGCCGGGCGGCCCCCAAGCGCCAAAGGCTGGTCGCTTGCCAATGCAACCACCAGATCCAACCCATAGGGCGGTCCGATCCTAGCTTTGAGCCCACGGCCCTTCGCGCCGCCGATCGTCACTTGGCGGTTCGGTGGCAGGGAATCGTCCGACAAGCCCGTAGCTGGGAGCAGATGATAGACCTGTCCATCCGACGTGAAGTAGTCCACACGGACGTAGCTTGGGAATGTCGGCGTCACGAGCTGGAGTTCGAGAGGCATGCCGCCGGCGAAGCGGACGACGCCGGACTGGGCCGGCTGACCGATCGCCCCGGGTCCGAAGCGCTGGTCCGTGGACTGGGCGAGCGGCGGCTGCCCGAGGAAGCTCAGGACATGGCAGTACGGCTGCCCCACCACGTAAAGGTCCTGGTTCACGATCTTCCTCAACCCGGCAATCCCGGACACCTGCTCGATCAGGCGAGCCCGCTCGGCCGCCGAACTGAGATGTCCTTTGAGGTGCACCGTCTCGCCGTTCTCGGTCACGCTGGCTTCCACGCGGCCGCACTCGACCGACTGAAGCGCGTCCTGCAACTGGCGCTGCGGATCCGGGGGCTGTGCCGGGGTGGCGACGGGCGCGGGTGCGAGCGCGAGGATTTCGGGCTCGGCTGCGGGTATTGACGGTGCTTGCCGGGATGCTTCGGGCAGGTCGGGGGGCGGAACGGGGATCGGCTCAGACTGAGCCGGAGACGATGACGGCGGAGTCGTGAGAGCCGTCACAGGGGCTGCGTCGGGAACTGCCTCGCTCGGAGACAGGGGCTGGGGAGGAGGTCCCTGGCGGGGCTCTGCTGTGTTCGGGGCTGTGGGTGAAATCGAGTGGAGCGAGGTGCGGGCTTCGGGAAGGTCCCGATCCGGGGGTGGAACGAGAACCGGCTCGGATCGAACCGGAGCAGACGACACGGAAGCCGCAAGAGCCGTCACGCGGACTTCGTCGGGAACAGCCTCTGTGGGCGATAGCGGCTGAGGAGGAGGTGCCTGGCCGGGCTCGGCCGCAGTCGGCGACGTAGGCAGTATCTCTTGGAGCGATGTTCGGGCCTCCGGAAGGTCGTGACCCTTCGGGAAGCCCTCAATCATCGTCGACGGTGGCATGGCGGCGGGCAGGTCCGGAAGTGCAGCGACCGCCCCGATGTTCTCCGGCTTCGCGGTGGCAGTGGGGAGCGGGGGAGGGGTGGCGACAGCCGGCGCTAGATCTTGCGCCGCCTTTATCTCGGGCAGCGCCTGAGCCGCAGGCTCCAGAGCCTCCGCCGGTGGCGGCGCGATGCTCGGGAGTGGGATGGGCTCCGATGGGCCAAAAACTACGCTCAGGTCGCTTCGGACCCTCGCCTCTGCTTCCGTGAGCGAGTACTCGATGACTACATCGACGGAAATCGGCGGCGGCGGAGGATCGGGTGCCTTCGAGAGTTCGATCCATGCGACCAGGCCCAGCGCATGCGCCCCTAGCGCCAAGATCCAGGCCGGAAGAGAGGTGTGGGAAGCCTGCACACGCGGCAACTCGATCGACGGGCCGATGACTATGATGTCGTCGGCGTTCTCCACGTTCGTTGCTGTCGTGTCTTCGGAGGGATCCACGAGGGGGCATCTCCGTCCTGTCTGAGCCGCGTGACAGTCGGCAATCGCTGGCCTCGGTCAACTCGAAGCCGACCGCCCTGTCCTGCCGAAGAGTGGTCGCCTACTCCGCCGCGACGCCTTCCACTGTTGGATCCATCGGCGTTGCATCCGGAGCCGGGACTGCCGCCGACGTGTCACCGTCCCATCGATACGCAAAGTCTCCGTTCGCGATCGTCAGGTGCACATCCGTCGATGGTTCGCTCCGTAGCGACTGCGTGAGGAAGCCTCTCGAAAGCGCCGGCAGCAGGGTGTTGGTGATGATGTTGTCGATCATCCGCCCGCCTGAGGACGGGTCGTTGCACAGGGAAACGATGTGCTGAACCACCGCGTCGTCGTAGCTGAATATCGTGTCGTGGTTCTCACGAATCCGTTTGCCGATGCGATCGAGCTGCAGGCGCACGATCCCGCCGAGCATCTCGTCCGACAGCGGGAAATACGGGATCGTCACGATCCGCCCGAGGAGCGCCGGCGGAAACACCTTCAAGAGTTCAGGCTTCAGCGCCACGGCCAGGGCCTCGGTATCGTTCGCATAGGCCGGATCCCGCGCCAGGGTCATGATCAGATCCGTCCCGACATTGGACGTGAGAATGATCAGGGTGTTCCTGAAGTCGATCCGCCGCCCCGTTCCATCCTCCATCTGACCCTTGTCGAAGACCTGAAAGAAGATCTCGTGGACATCGGGATGTGCTTTCTCGACCTCGTCGAGGAGAATGACGCTGTAGGGCTTGCGGCGGACTGCCTCGGTCAATCTCCCGCCTTCGCCGTAGCCAACATAGCCGGGAGGTGCTCCCTTGAGGGTCGATACCGTATGGGCCTCCTGAAACTCAGACATGTTGATCGTGATCATGTTCTGCTCGCCGCCGTAGAGGGCTTCGGCGAGCGCGAGCGCCGTTTCCGTCTTGCCAACGCCCGACGGGCCACAGAGCATGAAGACGCCGATGGGCTTGTTGGGATTGTCGAGCCTGGCCCGGTTCGTCTCAATTCGCTTGGCAATCATCTGAAGGCCGTGCGACTGGCCCACGACCCGCCGGTTCAAGATCTCCGGCAGCGTCAGCACGGTTTCGACCTCGTCTCGAACCATCCGGCCGACTGGAATGCCGGTCCAGTCCGAAACCACCGAAGCGACAGCCTGCTCGTCGACGTAGGCGTAGATCATCCGAGCCTCGGGATCGATGTCGCTGAGGGCTTCGAAGCGCCGGTGCAACTCCTGGCGAAGCTCATCCGGGCCGTCGCCCACATCGCCAGCGCTCGCGTCAGCCTCCCCGAGCTTCTCACGCAGCTGACGAACCTCCTCGACGATCGCCTGCTCGGCCTGCCAGCTTTGTTCGAGCCCAGTCAGTTTGGTGTTGAAGTCGGCGAGCTCGGCGTCGATTTCCGCGATACGCACCTCGTCGGTCCCGCCGAGATCGCGCTCGGCAACGAGGCTCATCCTCTCCTTCTCCCGCGCGGCGATGCTTCGCCGGGTGTCTTCAATCACTGCCGGGGTCGCGGCCTGGCTGATGGCGACCCGCGCGCAGGCAGTGTCGAGAAGACTGACTGCCTTGTCGGGGAGCTGCCTCGCCGGGATGTAGCGGTGCGAGAGGTTGACGGCCGCCACGATCGCCTGATCGGCAATTCGGACGCCATGATGTGCCTCCATCGGCCCCAGGATGCCGCGCAGCATGTCACAGCACCGCGCGACGTCGGGCTCGTCGACCTGAACCGGTTGGAAGCGCCGGGTCAACGCCGGGTCTTTCTCGAAATGCTGGCGGTACTCGGCCCAGGTGGTCGCCGCAATGGTGCGGAGGCTTCCTCGGGCGAGCGCCGGCTTTAGGAGGTTGGCCGCGTCGCCCGTGCCGGCCTGACCGCCTGCCCCAATCAGGGTATGAGCCTCGTCGATGAACAAGATTGTCGGCACAGGCGACGATTGAACCTCATCGATGACGGACCGCAGGCGCTGCTCGAACTCGCCTTTCATCGAGGCCCCAGCCTGCAACAGACCGAGATCGAGCGCGCAGAGACGGACGCCCCGGAGCGCCGGCGGCACGTCGCCGTTGGCGAGGCGCTGAGCGAAGCCCTCGACCACGGCGGTCTTCCCGACGCCGGCCTCGCCCGTGAGAATCGGGTTGTTCTGCCGCCGCCGCATCAACACGTCGATCACCAGCCGGATCTCGGCATCGCGACCCACGATCGGATCCATCTCGCCCGCCTTGGCTTTGGCCGTGAGATCCTGCGAGAACCGGTCGAGAGCGGTGCTGCCCTTCGAGCCTGCCACGGGCATGTCGCCCGGCCCGGAACTCTGGAAGCCTGCGCTGTCGATCGGACGCAGGTTCTCTTCCTCGGAATTCTTCCAGATTGTCCGATGCTCGGCGGTGAGCTGGTCCACGTTAATCTTGGCAAATTCCTTCGAGGCGCTCGTCAGGGCACGGCGGAGTTCCTGAGACTTGAGGGCCCCGACGAGGAGATGACCCGTTCGGATTTGGGTCTCGCCGAAGAACAGGGTCGCATAGTACCAGCCGCGATCGAGCAGGTCGACGATCGGGTTCGAGATACCGGGCATCTCAGTCTCGTTCGTGCGAAACCCGTTGATCAGGGCTGTGAGACTTGCAAGAACCTGGCCACGGTCGAGATTGAAATGGTCCGCGGTGAGCGACAGATCGCTCTGATCGCGCTGCAGGATGTGGAACAGCCAATGGGCGAGTTCCACGTTCCGGTTCCCAGCGTTTTTGGCGTGGTAGAATGCCTGGTTGAACGCCTCGTATCCGGCTCGGTTCAGCTTTCCGGTGACTGTTTCGATGTTGATGTCGGCCATTTCAAGTCCCCTGAGCTAACCCATGCTCCGATGCTTGCGGCGGTGTCTCTGGCGCTCGGCAGGATGAAAACGGGCGTCGCACCGCATTGTCTGATCCGCCGTCGCCCAATCCGGTGCCAACCAGCTCGTATAGCCAAGCTGGCCGAAGCGCCCGAGGCGAATGGGCTCGACGGCTCCCGCGGGCAAGGCCAGCTCGACATCCCAGTCAAGTTGCTCGCCGAGACACAAGAATACGGCATCGGCCAGGAAATCGCATCGGTCCCCGGACGGCAGAAAGCGACAGTAGGTCGTCAGGTCCCGTGTGAACAGACGGACGCGGAACTTGTCCTGAAGGCTCAGGACGCTGGCGCCGAGCATCGCCCCGCCGAGGTCCGAATGACTCTGCCCCAGCCGCGTGCGATCGCCGGGCTCAAAGTGGAGCCATGATCCTACAAATTGATCGATCTCGACCTCCAAGCTGGTCAAGCCGGACAAGAAGCTCTTCAACCGCGAGGCCGACTTCGCCTGTGGGGCGAGCAGGCCGGCGAAGGCGAGCTTCTCCAAATCAGGAACAGCACCTAGCTCGTCGTAGGGCGGAGAGCCGATGCCGATGAACGAGCCAATATAGGCCGCGAACCGATCAGCCTCCGGCCGCTCATGCTGCGCAATGGGTCGCGCATCCGCCCAGGCCCGGAAGAAGAGCTGGAGAAACCTGTGTTGGAGGATGTCCAGGAAACGCGGAAAGGCATCGTCACGCCTGGGAGGCTGCAGCCAGCCGTAAACCTCTTCCGTGGTCGCGAGCGGCAGGGCCCCTTGAGGACCCAGCAGTCCGAGGAACCGAACCACCACCCGGATCCGGTCCTGGGTGTCCCGGTCGATGCTGCTGATGGTTGACGCTGGAAATTCAAGGTAGGGATCCGCGCCGAGGGCGACGAACTCATCCTGCCGGGAGGCGCTGTCCCCAATCCGGGGCCTATCGGCAAAACTTCGTTCGAGGCGCCGGAGGAGGGCGAAGAAGTCGTACCGCCACGGCTCGGCCTCAGCCCGTTCCAGGTAGGTCACAGCGGGCCCCTTTCACCGGCCCGGGCGGGCCAACGCATGATCTCGCCGCGTTCGGTCGAGCGAATGACCGTCTCGGTGAAATGGTTCATCGCTGCGTACTCGGCGAAGAATCGATCGAGGACGGCACCAAGAAGAAAAGCCCCACTTCCTTCGAAGTTTCGCTCGTCAAAGGTAATCGTAATCCTGATGCCACGGGCCGCGCCGATGCCCGCTCGGTGGCGAACTCGCCGGACTACTGCCTCGCTGTCGATGCTGCGTACCCCGGAAGCCTTCCGGTCAGAACTTGCCGATGAATTGCTGAACAGCGATAGGATCTCACGCAACGCCCGTCCGTCTCGTCCGGCCCCGCGCTGGACCAGCCCGAGATGATTAAGGCTCAGCATGTTGATCAGCCGCCAGGCGACGACCCCGGAATGCAGGGCCTCCACCCGGTTGCGGATCTGCTTGGTGACTGGCTCCCGCGGTGGCGTCGGCCCCTCGACGCAGAGGACGTCGAGAGTCGTGTTGTCGATCAGGCGAAAATCGGCCCCTCCCTCGCCGACGGGCAGATGTTCCGGAAGATGCCGGTTCGAGCAGAGCGCGCGGATGCTGAGTTCCGCAACCTCGGGACCGGAACCGATCTGGGCCGGCTCCAGCAGACTGAGGAACATGTCGGTGCCGATGTAGTCGGACGTGGAGCCGAACTGGCGTTCCTGCGCCGTCCTCTGCCGCGATAGGCGACGGATGGTGTAGAAGAGGCTCATATCCGCCCGGCCGTCCTTTCGCGCCGAGTACAGCGGTTGCACCGGCACCTTCTCGCGACCGCCGTGATGATGGGCGAAGACGGCAAGAATCCTGTGCGGCTCGAAATCGAGGGGTCGGCTGCGGTCGGGGACGACGTGATATTCGTGCTGGTTCGAGCGGACCGGAACCCGATCGGTCGAGAGTTCGAACAGGTTGACCGCCGGGGCCGCGTAGAGGCCGAACATCCCGGGCTGTACGGCGGCAAGCAGGCGCGGGTTGACCTCGCCGAACATGAAGAGAACATCGAAAGACCGTGCCCGTATTGTACCGAGCAGCTTTGCTAAGTTCCGGATCCTGAAGCCGAGAAACTTGCGCGGCAGCAGGAAGTACTCGCGGATCAGGTCGAAGCCCCGGAACACGCGCCGGTCATTCGGCAGCAGCGCCTCGTCGGGCGCGAATCCGATTTGCTCCAGGCTTCCGGGTGGCAGCGGCGCCACGACGGATTTGCCTTCGAGGTCGACCCATCGAATCCAGAGGCCGGCGCAGCGGGCGAAGAGCTGCTCGTAAAGGGCGATTGCGTCGGCCTCGGCGCCGAGGAGATGGACCGGCAGTTCGGAAATGCGGCAGCCCGCGACCCATGCCTCCGGAAGGGTGTCTGCCTGGGTGGCCGACGGTTCGTCCTCGGCTCGCCCGGCCATGCGATGGGTGAGCCTGAGGCGCAGGCCGGCGACGACTTCGGGCCCGACCGAGGCACCGAGGGCCTGAAGCGGGCCGGGCGTGCCGTAATATTCGGCCTCCATTATCTCGAAGGGCCAGAGCGTTACGCCCGACGTGAGACGGTAGCGGCATGCTACCCGCCGCTCACGCTCCCGGTAGGTCGCATCGATGTACGAGCCGCCCGGGATCCGAACGCCTTCCCGGAGGGCCGAATCGCCGTAGGGCGGAACGATTCTGGCAAGGAGCGCAGAGGGCGTCGGAGCGAGGTAGTGCGGAACGAGCTGCTCGAGCAGGTTGTTGGTGAATTCGGGAAACTCGTGCTTCAGCTTGAGCTGGACGCGGGCCGCGAGGAAAGCGGCTCCTTCGAGGAGCCCCAGCATCATGGGATCGAGGCGATCGTCGAGGAGGCCGCCCAGGCGCTCGGCGATGCCGGGGTACTCGGCCGCGAACTCGGTAGCATGTCCCTTCAGGAGGGCAAGCTCGTTCTCGTAAAGCTCGATGAACTCCCGGTTCATGGCGTCTCAGAGCCGCTTGATGACGACTTTGCCGCTGTCGATTTCCACATCGGCCACGAACTCGACCGGGATGTTGACCGGGTCGCAAAGGAGGTCTGCGCGCACGACGAACCGCACCTTGAGCTGCTTCGGATCAACAGTTGCATCACGAGCCACCCCGATGGAGTTCGGCACCAGCCGCGGCTCATGAATCCGCAAGGCCTCGCAGATCTCGCCGGAGATGTCGGCGACTGCGGACTCGTCGATCGAGCGATGGACCACGTCCGGCAGACCGAAGTTCAGGACGGAGTGGCGGACATGGTCCAAGTTCGCGAGGTCGAGGCTCGACTCGAGCGCGATCGTGTTCATCAGAGCCTCGAGGTCGAGGGCCACCTCGGTCCGGAGCACGGATTCCGTGATCGTGCCGCGCCTCATCGTGCGGCGAGGAGCAATAATCCGCTCGCCGTCCTCATCCCGCTCGTCAATCTTCGTTTTTGCGTCCTGCTTGGCGTGAGCGGCCCTGAACGCATGCATGAGGGGAGGACTGAGACGGTCATTGCGTGAAGTTCCGGTCACCCTGTTCTCCTCTCCACGGCCGCGCTCGGTGTGCGACGCACACAGATGCGTCGCACGGCTTTGCGGTCAGTACTTGGTATTGCCGGCGACATCCCATCCGAAGTTGCCGGCAGGCTTGCCGCTGCCGTCTGCCTGCTGCTCCTTGTACTCGACCTTCACCTTCGCAAAGTTCAGGCCGACGTTTTCAGTTAGGCGTTCATCCATCTGCGCGCCGCCGGCCGTCACGGTGGAGACCAGGACGTCCTCCATGGTAATCTTGAGATATTCGAGCGGCTGTTCGCCAGCCTTGCGCACGAACAGCTCGGCTTTCTTGACGTGCTTGCCCGAGGCGCAATGGAACATCAGGTCACTTGATGACTTGTCGATGTACTTGGTGATGTGCAGATCCTGCACCGACACTTTCCCGGTGCCGCTGCCGCCACCGACATGACTGGTACCGCTCTGGGCAAGTCCCCAGGCCCAGGCCAGCACATCGATATCCTCTTTGTGTGCCTTATCGCGGGCTTCGCCTTTTATACCATCGATCTTCAGAAACATGTCGACGGCCATCAAGTCTCTCCTGTTGCTTGCTGTTAAGGTCGGACATTCTCTTCGGCGCCGGTGATCCGCACGCGACAGATCGCCTTGCCGAGCAGAATGAATCTAGCTCCCACGGCGCAGAACGAGCCGGAGGAAATTAGGTATCGGCGGAGCGAACACGGGATACGAGGCTGATCCCGATGTCCATGCCCTCGAGCTGGAAGTGCGGCCGAAGATGGAACCGCGCCGAGTAGTAGCCGGGGTTCTCCTCGTCGGGAACGATCTCGATCTTTGCGTCGGCCAACGGCTTCTTGGCCTTCATCTCCTCCGAGGAATTGGCCGGGCTCGGATCGACATATTCGTAGATCCAGTCTTGGAGCCAACGGGTCAGCTGCGGGGCTTCCTTCGTCGACCCGATCGTGTCGCGAACCATGCATTTCAGGTAATGCGCGAAGCGCGAGACCGCGAACATGTACGGTAGGCGGGCGGAGAGATTGTCGGACGCTGTCGCTTCGACGCCATTCGGCCCAAAGTACTGCTTCGGCTTGTAGACGGACTGGCAGCCGATGAAGGCGGCCTTGTCGGTGTTCTTTCGATGCGTAAGCGGAATGAGCCCCGCCTTCGCAAGCTCCGCCTCCCGGCGGTCGCTGATCGCAATCTCCGTCGGGCACTTGAGATCGATGCCGCCGTCGTCGGTCGGGAAGGTATGGGTTGGAAGGTTCATGACTTCGCCGCCGGACTTCACGCCGCGGATGCGGGTGCACCAGCCATAATTTTTGAAGGCCCGGTTGATGTTGACAGCCATCGCATAGGCTGCATTCATCCAGGCATAATTCTCGCCCTTGTGCCCGTCGGTTTCTTCCTCGAAGGCGAATTCCTCTACCGGTTCGCTCTTCGCCCCGTAGGGCTGTCGGGCGAGCACCCGCGGCAGACACAGACCGACGTATTTCGCGTCCGGAGAGTCACGCAGCGACTTCCAAGGAGCGTAATCGGGTGTGTCGAAGATCTTGCCGATGTCGCGGGGATTCGCTAGCTCGGTCCACGAATCCATTCTCAGGAGGATCGGATCGGCGCCGGTAAAGAATGGCGCGTGGGCCGCACCCGCGATTTTGCTCAGGTCACGCAGAAGCTGAACGTCCTTGGGCTCGTGGCTGAAGTAGTAGTCCCCGATGAGGCACCCAAAGGGCTCACCTCCGAGCTGCCCGTATTCGGCTTCGTAGATCTTCTTGAACAGCGGGCTCTGATCCCATCGCGCCCCGGGATAGAGCTTCATGTTTTTCGAAAGCTCGGTCTTGCCGATGTTCATGACCCGGATCTTCAGCATCGAGTCCGTTTCGGAGTTGAAGACCAGGTAGTGCAGGCCGCGCCAGGCGCTTTCGATGGACTGGAACTCCTTTGCATGAAGGATTTCGTTCATTTGTGCGGTGAGCTTCGCGTCGATCCGCGCGATCATCTCCTCGATCGTGTCGATGACATCGCTCTGAATCAGCGTCGTGTCGGCGAGTGCCTGGTTCACCAGCGTAGCGACGGCGTTCTCGACCTCGGTCGCAGCGCGCTCGGTTCGCGGTTTGAAACTCTGCTTGAGCAGTGTTGCAAAGGCATCGGGATCACGGGTCTCGACGATCGTGTCAGCCTGATGCTGACCTGTTCCGGCCACTTCCGCCATGGAAAAAACCCCTGTCTTCTGTTCCCATCTATTCGGTATCGGCCTGAGCCTGCGGCTCACCCAAACGCTCTTGGAGAGCGGCCATGAGCTGGGGGTCTGCCAAGAGGGCTCTGATCTGATTGCTTGCGGCCGCTTTGCCGTCCATATAGCGCAGGAGGTTCGAGAGTTGCTGACGAGCCTCCAGCAGTCGGGCAAGCGCGGGAACCTGACGGGCAACCCCGGCCGGCGAGAAGTCATCCATTTTCCGGAATTTCAACTCGACGGAGAGCTGGTCGCTTTCTTCGCTGCCAAGCTTGTTGGCGACCCGGAATGCGACGCCCGGCTCGATCGCTCCCATCCGCTGGTCGAAATTGTCCATGTCGAATTCGAGGAACTTGCGCTCGTCGACATCGGGCTTCTCGACACCCGGCCTGTTGCCGGAAAGATCGGCGAGGACGCCCATGACGAACGGGAGTTCCACTTTCCGCTCGGCATCGTAGGGATCTTCGTAGGAGATGTGGACCCTGGGCGCACGGTTTCGGCGAATGAATTTCTGGCCTGTATCGGTCATCTGTTCTGGTCTCCGCCGCCCGTGTTCTGCCACGGGCACTACTCTTTTCGCCTATTGAAAAACAGTTCTCGCAAGCCGGCAACAAATCAAAATTGCCAGCCACTAACCGGATATTGCCACTCCCAAGCCCGGTAAGACATCCTTCAACAAGGTAAGGAAGTCCTTCTGTACGAAGGCGCACGCGCGATCCGTCAGGAGAGGGATCGGGCTGGCCGGTTCGCTCATCCGGTAGAATGCTCCGACCTGCTGGAGCAGCACCGTGGCTTCCTGCCTGGTGTGAGCGGCGATCGTCGGAACGTCGCCGGTTTGGACTGTGATGACGGGGGATGGCTCGCCGGTTGCCCCGTCCAGGTCCGGCCGAGGGTGCACGGCGTCGGTTTCGAGCGGCGAGGCCTCGGCCTCGCCCGATGCCGGGTCATCGGCTAACTGGTCGGTCGAACCATTCCCCGCCAGGCGATGAATCGGCAGCTCGAACGCCGGGTCGGCGCCGAACCGTATCGCCGCCTGCTCCAGATTGGCCGGCAGCAGGATCTCTAGAACCTCGTCAAAGGAGCGGCCCATAAGGCGCTGCGCCTGCCGGATGAGGAGAAGGGCAGGGCTTGAGGGTTCATGGGTCGAGAAGTACTCGGCGGCGGCGATCAATGCCGCGGTTGCGTGCGCGGCGGATGTGATCAAGGCTGTCGGGAGGGCGGTGACGCTGGCTCCCGGCCCGCTCCCGTCATTCTGGTGAGCCGGCCCTTCGGTCGGCTCCGAGACCGGTGCGGTCGGATCGCGCCGAGCGACTGCATCGTCCAGAACCTGCAGCAGCTCGGTGACAAGGGGCGCAAGCTTGGGGAAAGAGATCGCCTGGTCGTAGCCGGCATTCTCCACCCATACGCTTTGAATTCGCTCCAGTGCTTGCTTGACCAGAGCGACGTGATCGCGCGTGTGCCGCAGCACCGGCAGATCGGCCTCGCGGAATGCCGCTTCGACGGTGGAGAGATCCGGGACCTCTTCCCCGAACCGTGGGGCCACCTTGCCGCTCGCCGCCAAGATATTTCGGTAGGTGATCGATCCAAAACGGCGACTCGGCACGAGAGGGGTATACTGGAGGGGCTGGACGACGGTGAGCGAGTCGTCCAGCGTTTGGATCGTTACCATCCTCAGGGTGTAGTCACCATCGTCCGCGCGCGGATGGACATCGTCCCACCATTGCTTGAGGAGCTGGGCAATCGCGTCCAGGCTTAGTGCAAAGTTTGCGAGATCGCGGCTGAGAATGGCGAACTTCGCCAAAATCGTCAGGAGCCGGAGGTCGCGCGTCGACTGAAGGAGGCCGCCGAGGGCTTGAGCCTCGTCGGCGAGCTTGAACTTCGGACGAAACGGGACAAGCCGCCCTGAATCGTCGTCCTCGGGTGCTTCGAAGTAGGTCTGCCGCGGGACAAGACCCTCGGCCCGGGCGACAAAGTTCAGGAAGTGCGCGTCGCCGTCGAGATCGAAATCCGGCCCGCACGGCGATGTGTCTGAAATCGGCTCCGTCAGGGTTGCAAAGTCGATCAGCGCCATGACGAAGGAGCCCAACCGAGAACCAGGAAGCTGACGGGCTTCCGCGCCTTTACCATCATTGAACCTTGGTTTCGACCCGGCGGTTGGAGGCGTCGTACGGGTCGGGTGTCCGGGGTTGAGTCTTCCCAAACCCGCGCGGCTCGAGCCTGCTCGGCTCGACCCCCAGGTCCGTGAGATAGCGGACCACCGAGGCCGCCCGTCGCTCGGAAAGACTCAGGTTGTAGCGATCGCTCCCGCGTGCGTCCGTATGCCCCTCGATCCGGAAGGACGTGGCCGCGAGTTCAGCAGCCTTAAGCGCCTTTGCAAACTCGTTCAGGTTTTCACGAGCATCATTCGTCAAGGTGTCGGAATTGTAGTCGAAGGTGATGACGAGATCGAAAGCCGTCGGCGACGGCGTCACGCTGGCAGGCATCGCTTGCCCGCCGCATTCGCCCTCGTGGCCGATACACAATCCCCGCGACGGTCCTAGGTTCGGTTTTGGGGCGAAGTGTTGGATGATGTCGCTGGCCCTGTAAGCGGGGTCGGCGCGAGCGCCGGTGCTGAGGAGTGACAACAGAACGACAAGAACAGTGGGGAGAAGATTCTTGTGCATGTGCGCCCCATTCTCCAGTCCACTCGACTATGAAGAATGAGCCATGTATCGTCAAGTACATAGAAGGTTGGATCAAAGATAAAGGCTCGTCATGAGCTCTGGGCACAGCCAGGCTAAACGGCTCGCATCGTTCAGGACACCCTTAGGCGACGATTTTTTCGTACTCACGCGGTTCGACGGCACCGAGGGCCTGAGCGAGCTGTTCGAGTTCCAGATCGAGGCGCTGAGCGACGCGAACAACGCCGATCTGAGCAAAATTCTCGGAGAGGTGTGCCGCGTCGAGTATCGCCTGCGCGGAGATCGAACCCGAACGTTCTGCGGCGTCCTAGCCGAAGCCCAGTTTCTTGGCCCGCAGGGCGAGCGCTGGGGCTATCGGTTCGTCCTGAGACCGTGGCTTTGGCTTCTATCGCAACGCTCGGACTGCCGGATCTTCCACGATAAGACGGCGCCGGAAATCATCAAGGAGATCTTCAAGAAGGAAGGAAAGAGCAACTTCGACGACAGGCTGACGGAGCAGTATCAGAGAATGGAATACTGCGTGCAGTATCGCGAAACAGATCTCGACTTCGCATGCCGGCTCATGGAGCAACATGGGATTTATTACTACTTCAAGCACAGCGACAACGATCACAAGCTCGTCCTCTCCGACTCGAAGTCTTCGCACGATCTCGAAAGGGCCCCCGCCAATGCGTCGGGGACAGGAGATTATCCGTTTCTTCCTCGCGGCCGGCCGGACCGGCGCGAATCCGACCATCTCGTGGAATGGCAGGCGGAGCGACGGTTGCGGACCGGTCGAGTCGAATTGAACGACTACGACTTCAAGCAGTCGACGGCGGATCTGCGCCGCTCCAAGGAGGAGGGCATCGCCGCGGCGCGGCGGTACGAACGATACGACTATCCCGGCAAGTACATCGACCGGAAGGACGGCGAGCGGTTCGCCGAGATTCTGGTTCAGGCCCAGCAGGCCCTCGACGAGAGACGGTATGCCGACGGCGAGGCGCCGAGCCTTTATCCAGGTGCTCTGTTTACCCTGTCCGGTCACCCGGTACGTTCGGAAAACGCTCAGCATATGGTCGTTCGAGCCAGCCACTCCTTCGGTCAGCAGGCCTACCGGTCCGAGGACGATCCTCTCGGGAGCGCCGAGCCTTACCGCGGGAAATACGAGTTCCTCAAGAGCGAGCGCCGTTTCCGAGCCTTGCCGGTGACCCCGAAGCCGCTCGTCTATGGGCCGCAGACCGCCCGTGTCGTTGCAAAAAAACGCCAGCAGGGAGAGGAGATTGACGTCGACGAATACGGCTGCATCTATGTCCAGTTCCACTGGGATCGGGAGAGTGAGACGACATCGCGGCGGGTTCGCGTCGCGCAGGTTTGGTCCGGAAAGGGCTGGGGTGGACAGGTGATCCCGCGCATCGGTCAGGAGGTCGTCGTCGAGTTTCTCGAAGGGGATCCGGACCAGCCCCTCATCGTCGGGACGGTCTACAACGACAAGCAGAAGCTGCCGTACGATCTGCCTGCCAACAAGACGCAGTCAGGCTTGAAGTCGAATTCCACCAAGGGCGGCAACGGGTACAACGAGTTCAAGTTTGAGGACAAGAAAGGTGAGGAGGCCGTCAGCCTCCACGCAGAGAAGGATCTCGATGCGGTTATCAAGCATGCGGAAACGCGCGAGATCGGCGAGGAATTCTCGCCGGCCAAGGGTGCGCCGGCGCGCAGCACCACCGTCAAGAATGGTGACGACGTCCTCAAGATCGACAAGGGCAGTCTTCTGGTCGAGGCGACGACAAGCATCGTCCTGAAAGTCGGCCTCTCCACGATAACGGTGGAGCCGGACAAAGTAACAATCGACTCGCCGCAGGTGACGGTGAAGAGCGTTAAGACGGAGGTTACCAGTGACATGTCGGTCATCGTCAAGGGCGGGATCATCACTCTGAACTAAGGTCGCATCACTCCGGCTCTCCCATGGTGTGTGACCATCGAGGCGCTTTCGATCCCGGGTCACGGAATGGGTGCTTGGCCAGCCGACGAGACGCTACCGGTCTCCGTCGGCAGCCCCTGCAGTTGGCGCGCCGCCCGCGTGAGCGGATCACCGGCCCGGCAAGGGCAAAGCCGGACGCTTCGGTGTGACGGACGGAATGTGCCCGAGAACAAAGCAGCGACCTGGAGCGCCTTGGCAGCCGGCTGGTCGAGTGGCACAATGATCAGCGATGAACAAGCGGTGCTGGTCTCCCGTATCCGAACGGCCAAGCCGGGCGGATCGCGGTTCCGACGGCCCGCGCGAAGGTTACCGTTGACGAACGAGCGACACAGATTGGCGCCTGCCTTGTCGAAGCCTCGCAACCGGCGGTCGGGAGCGCAGGGGCGCACATGGCATCGACCATCAAGCACTGGTGGGAGGTGATCGACAATGGCACTTCGCCTCTCCATCGAGAACGAAGCGAGTCTACCCGATGGCGGCCCGCTCAGCCACACTGTTACGGGCAAGCGAGGGATCGATATCGGCCGCGACCGGCATCTGGATTGGTCCCTTCCGGACCCGAGCCTCACGATCTCCGGGAAACACTGCGAGATCAGGTATCGCGACGATGCCTACTGGCTCCATGACGTCTCCACGAATGGGACATATCTGAACGGGAGTGACCGCCGCCTTCAGGGTCCTCACCGCTTGCGCAACGGCGACCGACTTGCAATCGGCCACTATGCCATTCTGGTTACGCTGGAGGAGGAGGTGGCGCCTAGCCGCGCTGCGGGAGAGACGCCGAAGCTGGCATCGTTCGACTCCCCGAATTTCTGGGCTCCTTCCGAAGACAGCGCGCCGCCGCTGCCGCGCTGGGATCTTGAGCCGGCGCGGGAGGCACGGTTGGCTCATCCCGGCTTCCTCAGCCAGCCTCTGGTCCCGCCGCAGCCGCTTGCCGACTGGTCCTCCGCTCCGCAATCGCCGCCGGAACTCGGACAGCTCGGACAGGGAGGCATGGCGTGGACGGTGCCGAAGGATCCGGTGCCCCTCGAGCCGGGATCACCCGTCCCGCGTCCTCGGACGCCCCAGGGGGACTGGACCCAACCCGTACCCCGTCAGGTCTGGGACGATCCAGACCCGTCGGAGGATGCCACAAGGGTCCCGGCATCCCGACCGGTGGAACCGGAGAAGCCCACTCCGGCGGAACTGGCATCAATGCCTCGTCGGCAGGAGGCCGAGCAGTCTTCGTCCGGAGCCCCTTCGGCCGACGAGATCGATTTCCTGCGCTTCTTCGCGAAAGGAGCGGAACTGCCTGTGGAAGTGATTGCCTGGCGTAATCCTAACGAGTTTGCCGAGTTGTTGGGCTCCCTCATGCGCTTGATCGCCACCGACCTCAAGAAGCTGCTTGCCGCACGCGCAGAGACGAAGCGTATCGCACGCAGTACAAACCAGACGATAGTGCAGGCCCTCCAGAACAATCCTCTCAAGTTCTCCCCGAGTCCGGAAGACGCTTTGCGGCTCATGTTCGGGCGTCCGACGAGCGGTTACCTCGACGCCAGGCGTACCTTCGAGGAAAGCTTCAAGGATCTGAGCGTGCACCAGGTGAAAACCTATGCAGCCATGCAGGGAGCCTTGCGCCTCCTCATCGAGGACCTCGATCCTCAGGCGATCGAGGAGACGCTGAGTTCCGACACAGGCCTGTGGAAGATGATGGGATCGCGGAAAGCGAGACTCTGGGACGCCTATGTGGTCAGCTGGAACGCGAAGACGGCGCCGTACGAGAACGGGCTGGTCGATGCCTTCATGCTTCACTTTGCCGAATGCTACGATCACAGCGGCACGCCGCGGCAGAAATAGGCGAGGCCAGGATCCCGTGTCTTTCGGCGATGCGGCAATGGCACATGACGGGCCGGGCTGGTGGTAAGGAGAGGTACGCCCTATGGGGCCATGCGCTACAGGTGGTCGGACGAACTCCGGCAATCGGGCCCGCCGGGTCGGGCAAGTGACCCTCATGAGATCACGCATCAACCTTATGCCGCAGCCGGGCGGGCGGTACGGAGCCGGCTTCTGGATCACCGGCGACAGGTCTCTGCTTTCAGCTTGGCGCTCCGCATCCCTTGCGGATTGCCCCCATCAGGGCTCCGAAGACTGCAAAGTGTCATACAATACTAGAAGAATTGAAGAATCCGCTTCTGCGTCGCGCTCCCGGGGCTCTTTACGTCAAGGCCGCCATCTGTTCAAATCGTGCAAGGTTGGATCAACCGTGGATCGGCCGGCGAGCGTCATCGATGTCCTGGAACAGTAAGCTTGTCTGGTCCGAAGGTTTATTCCTGAGACCTCATCACTTACAGCAGAGCGACCGATATCTCGAGCATCTTATCGAAGCCCGGACAAGGCAGATAACACCTTATCCGTGGGGCTTCTCCTCCCTGGAGATCGATCAGGATCTCGCCCAACAGAGTAAGTTCGGTTTACGCCGGGCAACGGGAATCATGCCCGACGGAACGCCCTTCGACCTGCCGGCGCAAAGCCCGTTGCCCGCGCCGATCGACGTGTCGGAGACTGCCGGCGGCCATCTGGCGTGGCTCCTGCTGCCCGTCGCGGCGCCAAACACGCGTGAGGTGGACGACGCAGCCTCAGAGACCGCAAGCCGCTACGTTGTTGCGACGGAGACGCTGATCGACTCGACCTCGGCTCTTCGGATCGAGGAGGAAATCGACATCGCCCACCCGCGATTGTCGTTCGATCTTCGAAAAACGCCAAAGCCCGGCTATGTCGGAATTGCCATGGCGCGGATTACCGAGGTGCGCGATCGCTCGATCGTTTACGACGAGAGATTTGCTCCTCCGGTTCTGTCCTGCTCCGCGCATCCGGTCGTGAATGGTTGGATCGACCGCGTGATTGGCTGGATCGACACCAAGGTGGAGGAGCTTGCGCGCTATGCCTCAGACCCGGCATCCGGGGGGGGATTGCAGAGCGTCGATTACCTCATGCTTCAGCTCCTCAACCGGCATGCGCCGGTCCTCAAGCACTTCCGCCAATCGCGCTACGTCCATCCGGAGCGCTTGTTCGAAGAGCTTCTGAGGATCGCTGGGGAGCTTGCGACCTTTGCAACCCGGGAGCGGCGGGCCCAAGTGTATCCCGCCTATAGTCATGACGATCTGTGCGAGGTCTTTTCTCCCGTTCTGCGGGACATTCAGCTTTATCTGAACGCCACCGTCAGCCGACCCATCCGGCTCGAGATTATCGAGCGAGCTCCGAATGCGTTTATATCGGTCATCCGCGACAGAAACATCTTCCGGAACTCGACCCTCGTGCTGGATGTAGCGGCCGGTCGGCCACTCACCGAAATCCAGAGCCAGTTTCCACATCTCTTCAAGCTCGGGCCCGACACGAAGATGAACGAGATCGTTCACGCTCACCTGCCCGGCGTGAAGCTCGTTCACATCCCGACCCCGCCGCCGCAGATCCATCCCGTCACGGACCATGTGTATTTCTATCTCGACCGAAATTCGCGCCTTTGGCCCGAGTTCTCGACGGCCCAGTCGATCGGGATGCATTTTTCCGGCGACTGGCCCGACCTGGAGCTTGAGCTCTGGGCCGTGATGGAGAGCCGACGGTGAGCGACCGAGGACAGCCCTCCGACCCATTCGGCCGCAGCGAACGGACCATCATCCGCCCCAACCCGGCCGGCCGTCGGCCCGAGCCGCCCGCAAGCTCACCGCAACGGGGTGTGCCGGCTTTCAACCCGGTCACGCCGGGCTCCGACGACTGGGCCAGCTCCACGGATCCTGCACAGCCCTTTGGGAGCTTGACCGGACGAAATCAGGTGATCAATCTCCACCGTGAACAGCTTATGGCTCCGAACCAGAGCCCTGTCATGCGGGCCGCGACGCCCCTGCTGGTTCTACTTGGACGGGTCAGGATCCAGTTCCTGCGGGCGCCCGCAAGACAGCTGATGGAGCAGGTCGCGGAAGCCATTCAGAGTTTCGAGCGTGACGTCAGAGCCGCCGGCCTTTCCGCAGATCAAGCGCGCACTGCCACGTATGTCCTGTGCGCCACAGCCGATGACATCGTCCAGAACATTCCCAGCGAGGACCGGCACGTATGGACGCAGTACAGCATGCTCAGCCGCTTCTTCGGCGAGCTTCTCGGCGGTGTCCGGTTCTTCGAGGAGGTGGACAAGGCCAAGGCCGACCCGTTGGCGAACTATCAGCTCCTTGAGCTGCAGCATGCATGCCTGGCGCTCGGGTTCGAGGGAATCCACCGCACCTCGGCCGGTGGGGCTGCAACGCTCCAGCAAATCCAGCGGAGCATTTACGAGACGTTGCGGCGGGTGAAATCGGCCAACCCCGAGCTATCGCCGAGGTGGCAGGGTCAAGCCCTTCCCCAAACGACGGTCGGGGCACAAATCCCTATCTGGGCGATCGGCTCGTTCTTCGGTGTTCTGCTCCTCGGTATTTATCTGTTCCTCCGCTTTCTCCTTCAGGGAGAAAGCGATGTCGTGGCGCAGGCGCTGATCGGAGTTCATCCGACCGGAGAGATCGGCATCCAGCGCCGTGTCTTTGCAGGTCCGCCGCCACCGCCTCCTCCGACGCCGCAGATTACCCGGGTCCGATCGGCACTGGGGCCGCCCCTGGAGGTTACCGGTACGGGAACCTTCATCGTCATTCGGATGTCGAATCTGCCTCTGTTCGAGCCCGCGAGCGCCACCGTCAGGGACAGATACCGACCGCTCCTCGACAAGATCGCCGCTGTGCTGGAGAAAGAGCCCGGCACCATCAAAATCGTCGGCCACACGGACAGTGCTCCAATCCGCAGCCCGCGTTTTCCCTCGAACTACCAACTATCGCTCGAGCGGGCGAAGGCCGTGGCGGAGATCATCAATGGAAAGTTGTCCAAGCCGGATCGAATCGGCGTGGAGGGGAAGGGTCCCGATGTTCCCATCGCTCCCAACAACACGGTCGAAGGCCGAGCCAGCAATCGACGGGTCGAGGTTCTGCTTCAACGAACCAACTGAGGAATGAAGTATGCCGGATCGAGCGGGAGGGGCGGGACGGATAGCGTCAATGGCATCGATCCGCATCGCCGCGATCCTGTTGGGAACCGTCGCCCTGTCCGTTCTGATCTGGTTCGGCGGACCGCTGATTGCGATTGGAGACATTCGACCCCTAGAGAGTCCCTGGGCCAGGATAGGATCGATCATTCTCGTCGTGGCGGCGGCCGTCACGGCCATGGGGCTCGATTTCCTGAAACGCCGTCGGGCGAACGCAGCGATCGAGAATGCAATCGCCAAGTCCGACGAAGCTCACGGCGACGCCAAGGTCCTGCAAGAGATCATGCGCGATGCGCTCGCAGCGTTGCACCGTGCGAAGGGGAGGCGAGGTGACTATCTGTATGAACTTCCCTGGTATGTGATCATCGGCCCTCCGGGTGCGGGAAAAACGACCGCGCTCGCCAATTCTGGTCTGAAGTTTCCTCTTGCGCGGAGCGGTACGCCCGAGGCAGTCGCCGGGGTCGGCGGCACTCGCTACTGCGACTGGTGGTTTGCCGAGGAGGCGGTCTTCATCGACACGGCCGGCCGCTACACGACCCAGGACTCCGACCCGCAGGCTGACCGCAAGAGCTGGCTCTCCTTTCTCGATCTCATCCGTGAGAATCGGCCGAAGCAGCCCATCAACGGTGTCATCGTCGCAATCAGCCTCGAAGATCTCTTGACATCCGGCCCAGAGGAAATCGCAGCTCACGCGAACGCGATCCGGCGGCGACTTGTGGAACTGCACGAGCATCTCAAGGTCGACTTCCCTGTTTACGCCCTGTTGACGAAAGCCGATCTGATCGCCGGCTTCACGGAGTTTTTCGGGAGCCTGACCGAGTCGGAGCGTCGGATGGTCTGGGGGCACACCTTCCAAACCAATGATCGTTCCCGGAACATGATCAGCGAGGCTGCGGCGGAATATGATGCCCTGGTCGAACGGTTGACCGACCAGGTGCCGGATCATCTCCAATCGGAGCCGACTCCGGCAGCCCGTGTTGCCGTTTTCGGGTTCCCATCCCAGGTGGCGAGCCTGAAGCGGCCAATCGTCGACTTCCTCAACCAGATCTTCGAGCCGAGCCGCTATCATGCGAGCACAACCCTGCGCGGCTTCTACTTCACGTCAGGAACCCAGCAGGGCACGCCGATCGATCGTCTCATCGGCGCGCTCGTGACGAATCTCGATCCGCAGGACATTCCGCATCTGGCCTATTCCGGGAAAGGGAAAAGCTTCTTTCTCACCGATCTTCTGCGCAAGGTCGTGATCGCAGAGGCCGGCTGGGTGTCGATCAACCAAGCCGCCGTCCGCCGGTCCGTGCTCGTGAGAGCGGCTGTTTTCGCGGGTATCGGAGCGGTCGCCGCTCTGGCGGTGACGCTGTGGTGGATCAGCTTCACCGGCAACAAGGAACTGATTGCCGTGATCGATCGGGATCTCGCCCAGTACCGGAACGATGCCGGTCTCGTCCTGCGGGAAACGACCGTTGCGGATCGCAATTTCGTGACGGTTCAGCCGCTGCTCCAGAGGCTGCGCTACATGCCGGCGGGCTACGCCTCCCGCAACGAGCCGGAGCCAATCACCACGACCTTCGGTCTCAGTCAGCGCGAGCGCCTGCAGTCGGCGGCGGAGACGGCCTACGAGCAGGCTCTCGAGCGGCTGTTCCGCTCCCGGCTGATCTACCGATTGGAAGAGCAACTCGAGGCGAACATTAACGACCCCGGGTTCGTCTATGAGGCTCTAAAGGTCTACATGATGGTCGGGGGAATCGCTCCGGCCGACCGCGAGTTCGTCGTAGCGTGGATGCGCAAGGATTGGGCCGAGAACCTTTTTCCCGGTGCCGCCAACGCCCGCGGCCGGCAGGCGCTCGAGGAGCATCTTCAGGCGATCTTCGACCTGGACGTCGGCCAGCAGGCCTCCTTCGCGCTGAACAAGGCCCTGATCGAGAATGCCCAGCGCACCCTCGCGCGAATGAGCGTTGCCGAGCGAGCGTACGAACTCCTCAAGTCCCAGGCCCGCGGTCTGACGCATCGGGACTGGGTCGTCGCCTCTCGCGGGGGCGCCGACGTCGCTCTCGTGTTCGAGGGGGCCAGCGGCGAGGATCTGGACAGCCTGCGGGTACCGTTCTTCTACACCTATGAGGGCTTCCAATCAGCATTTCTCGGGCGCCTCCCGGGTGCCGGGGAGCAGATCCAACAGGAGCGATGGATCCTCGGAGAGGCCGGGCAGCAGCCAACCGTCTCGGCGCAATACACCACCCTCTACCCCGATCTGCTGCGAATCTACACCCGCGAGTTCGTAACCGCCTGGCAGACGGTGCTGCGCAAGGTGAAGCTGCGGCCCCTGAATGCCGACAAGCCGCGCTATGTCGCGCTTGCCGCCGCTGGGGCTGCCACCTCGCCTATCAAGCAGCTCATTGCATCGGTTGTCGAGGAAACGAGGCTGACCCGCGAGCGTCCGAATTCAACGCCCAAGCCCAACGTTCCGCAGCAGCCTCAAGGCGGCTTCTTCACCCAGGGGGAGGCTCCTGGTGCCAACATCGAGGCGCAGTTCAAAGGATTCCACGTTCTGCTGGAGGGAGAGGGAGGACGCAATCCTGTCGATACTCTGCTGCAGAACCTGACCGACATCAGCCAGAGTCTCGCGATTGCGGCAACGAATCCCACACAGGCTCAAGCCGCCAACAATCAATTCGTCCAGCAGGTTGCGGTCCTTCGTGCAACCGCGTCGCGCTTCCCGCCGCCGTTCGACCAGATGATCAGAAACGCCGCCAACGACTTCGAGGGCGACGCGACCGGAACGTCGATTGCGATGCTGCAGCAGTCTCTTGCCGATCAGGTGACCCGGGTCTGTCTGGAGATCGTCAACAACCGCTATCCGTTCACTCCGGGAGTCGAGCGGGAGGTGTCCCTTGCCGATTTCGCACGGTTGTTCGCGCCGAGCGGAATCCTCGACAAGTTCTTCAAAGAGAGTCTTGCGCCTTACGTGGATCAGTCACGGACGCCGTGGACCTGGCGCCCCGATAGTCGCATCGCGCGTGGGCTCTCGACCATAACACTCCGTCAATTTCAGCACGCCGCCGAGATCCGCGACGCCTTCTTCCCGACGGGAGGTAACCTGCCGTCCTTCACGATGGCGGTCACGCCACTCGGAGGAAGCGGCGAGGCGACCAATGCCCGTCTCGAGATCAACGGCGCGCCGGTCGTCAGCCAACAGGGGATCAATACGCCGACCAACGTATCGTGGCCGGGGAGCGGGGTTCCCCGTTCGGCCGTCGTTATCGGAGGAGGAGGCGGTTTCTTCAGCGGCGGGTTCTTCAGTCAGCCGACGGCCATGCAAAAGGACGGCGCCTGGTCTTTCTTCAAGCTCCTCGACGAGGGCCGTGTGCTTCGGCAGGGCGACGTCGTCGTGGCGAGCTTCGTCGTCGGGGGACGGCAGGTCTCGTATCAGATCCATGCAGGCTCGGTCGTGAACCCGATTTCCCTGAAGGCCCTGCGGGATTTTCGCTGCCCCAGCGGCATTTGAGCGCGACCATGCCCTGTTCCCTTTTCGGCAAACTTCCTTCGAAGCGGGATTTCGTGGCGCTTGCCGTTCCGCCCAATGTCCTGGGGGTGTGGGAGCGTTGGCTCCAAGGGGGGCTGTCGACGAGCCGCTTCCACCTGAAGGATACCTGGCAGCAAAACTATCTTCGGGCCCCGATCTGGCGGTTCTGGCTCGGGCCGGACATCTGCGGCGGAACCACGGTCGCCGGAGCCTTCATGCCGTCGGTGGATGGCGTCGGCCGGTATTTTCCGCTGACCGTCATGGCCTGCGCCCCAAGTCCCGATGTCATCCCGCCGCCGGAAATCGATCCGCAGGACGTCTGGTTCGAAAAGGTCGAACAGGTTCTCCTGTCCGCTCTTGAGCCGAATGTACGGTACGAGATAGTCCGGGAAGGCGTCGATCGGCTGCCCTGGCCCAATGGCGAGGCCCGCGCGCCGCAACCGAGCAGAGTGATGCGCCTTCCCGACGGGACGGTCTTCGCGACCGCTGATCCAGGGTCCCTCCAAAGTATGCTCGCGGCTCTTCGGGTTATGGATTATGCTCGGGCCTACGCCACGACTGCCTTCTGGTGGACAGTTGGCGGCGAGGATTTCCCGCCGCTTGTCCTCGTGAGCCAGCGGATGCCCGATCCATATCTCTTCGCGACGTTTCTGACTGGCCGAGCGGAGGGCACCGTATGAGCAACCTAGATCCCGGTTTCCTACTGACCACCACCGGCGCTGCGACCCATCCGGGCCTAGTCCGCCCGGTCAACGAGGACCGGTTTCTTGTCCTCTCTGAAAGCGGCGTCTGGGCGGTTGCCGACGGCATGGGCGGGCACGAGGCGGGTGCGCTTGCCAGCCAGACGGTTGTTGCGGCGCTCAGATCCATCAGCGTGCCCGCTTCTGCGGCCGACCTCTTGGCTCAGTTGGAGAACCGGATCATTCGGGCGGATGCACAGTTGAAGGAGATCGCCCGCCAGCACGGCGACAATGCGGTCATCGGATCGACAGTCGCGGTCCTTCTCCTCTTCGACCGTCATTATGCCTGCGTCTGGTCCGGAGATAGCAGGCTTTATCTCGTTCGGTCGGCTCGGATCGCGCAAATCTCCCGTGATCACACCGAAGTCCAGGAACTCATCGATCAGGGTGTGCTGCATCCTGACGAGGCCAAGACGTGGCCGCGCCGGAATGTCGTGACGCGCGCGCTCGGCGTCCATGGGGCTCCTGAACTTGACTTAGATCAGGGCTCGATCGAGCCGGGTGATGTCTTCGTGATCTGCAGCGACGGGCTGACGTCCCATGTCGCCGATGACGAAATTCTTGCCCACATTGTGGATGAGCACCCTCAAACCGCGTGCGATGCGCTTCTCGCGCTGGCGTTGGAACGCGGTGGTGCAGACAATATAACCCTCGTGATCGTTCGCTGCAACGGGTCCTCACTCCAAGAAGGGACCTTGAAGTGAAGGTCTTGGAGCTGAACCAATGACGGAGCGTGAGGACCGCACAATATTCCGGCCAGGCGTACGAGCTGGAACCCGTCTCAACGGCATCTATGAAATCGAGCAGATCATTGCCGTTGGAGGGATGGGCGAGGTCTATAAGGGACGGGTCATCCAGACCGGCGATCCCATCGCCATCAAAATGCTTCGTCCGGACATGGCTCACAACGAGGCGGCCTTGACGCTGTTTCGGAAGGAAGCAGCGGCGCTTCACAACCTTTATCATGAGGCGATCGTCCGCTATTATGTGTTCTCGGTCGATCCGGATCTCGGCTCGCCCTATCTTGCCATGGAGTACGTGGACGGGCAGCCCCTTTCCGAGGTGATCAAGCAGGGGCCGCTTGGATACGATGCGGTACGGGTTCTGCAGCGTCGTCTCGCGAGCGGCCTGCACGCGGCCCACGAACTCGGAATCGTCCATAGGGATGTGTCTCCCGACAATATTATCCTTCCCGCAGGCGATCTGTCGCGCGCCAAGATCATCGACTTTGGGATCGCGCGAAACTCAAGGGTGGCCGAGGCAACCGTCATCGGAAGTGGGTTCGCCGGCAAGTTCAGTTATGTATCGCCGGAGCAGCTTGGGATGTATGGCGGCGACGTGACACCGCGATCCGACATCTACAGTCTCGGTCTGGTCATGGCGGAAGCGTTAACTGGACGGCCGCTCGACATGGCCGGAAGTCAGGTAGACGTCATCGAGAAGCGCAGAAAGGTGCCGGACCTCTCGTCGGTGGATGTCAGGTTGCAGCCGCTCCTTGAGCGGATGCTTCAGCCGCACCCCGAAGACCGGATTGCCACGATGGCCGAAGTGGCGGCCTGGCAGCCGACCTTGAAACCGGTACGGAGAACCCTCTTTCCGCTTCTTGTCTTAAGCCTCGTGGCCGTCGCGGCGGCGACCGGCGTCGTAATCCTGACCATTCCGACGGGGACGTTCCGCGTCCCCGACCCGCCGAAAAGCCCCATTCCAATACCGGCCCCGCCGGACAGCCTACCTCCGCCCCGGGCGCCGGAACCAGACACTTCGCGGCTGCCGCAGCCTTCTGACACCCCGCTTCCGCCACCACCTGTCACGCCTCCCCGGCCGCCGGACCCGCTGACAGTGGACCAGCTGGCGCGCTATGTGCGCGATTATGAAGGTGGAGACTGCTTCCTTCTCCTCCCCACGAGCATCAGCACCTCCCGGGTCGTCGTCGAAGGGTTCGGATCCTCTGCAACCGCATTCGAAACGTTCAATGAAGCCTTCAGGCGTGCCCACGGCTTCGAGGCCCTCATCAATGTCCGTCTCGTAGCGGATGCACAGTGTCCTGCCGTAAAGTTCGTCAAAACCGTCGGAGTGAACCCGGTCAGCGCACCGAAACTTCTCCTGAAGTCCTTCAGGGTCGGTCGAGGAGAGCCGTTGAGCGGTTCCGTCGAAGGATACGGGGGGCAGCACGTTGACGCAGTGCTGGTGTCCGACGATGGATACGTGCACAGCCTCGACAAGTATACGAGCCGCGAGCAAGGATCTGCGAAATTCAACTTTCGTCCGAATGTCGGTAGTGGGCAGGGTTCAAGCCCGCAACTCGTACTTGCTCTCGCAAGCTCAAATCCGCTCGCACTTCTTCGGACCGACAAACCGATGGCGGCAGATGCACTGTTTCCGCTGCTGAGCGACGAGGTTCAGACCCACCAGGTGGCTGTCGATCTGGCAGTGAAGTATTTCCGGATTGAAAAATAGAGGGGGCTGAGCGTTCGGATTTTCATGGCACATGTTGCGAGATAATCGCCCCAAATCCACCTTTCTCATGGGGAGAGGTCGGACCGGCCCGGGTGAGGGGTGAGAGTCTTCTCCGGAGAACGCACCGCCCCTAACCTTCGCTGCGCTCGACCTCTTCCCACTGGGGAAAGGTGAGGCAGTCGCGGCGGACCCGACAGGTCAGGCCTGTCGATAACCGCTCCCTCGAAGACGTCAGTATATGAACTCAGCTTCCGTTCGGGTTCGAGTCGCGATGCTTGAGCAGGCCGGAAGTGGCGCACCGCTTGCCGATGCGCAGGTGGTAATGTCGTTGACGACAAGACGGCTGAGGTTATTGCATGGGACTTCCGGGATGTCGAACATCACCACCTTTGATCGGCTGGCGCGGACGTCGCTGAACGTCAGCGCGACCGAGCGCAGGATCACACCTGTCCGGTCGAACAGATAAACTGCGAGGCGCAGCTCTTTCAGAGAATCGACGGCGCCGTTGTTGACGACGAAGTAGCTGCGGCATGCGCTGCCCGTCTGCTCGAGCTTGTTGAGCTCAATCGTAATCCCTGGTGCGGAGCCCGGCGGTGACTGAGCCACCTCCTGTGCCATCGGCGATGGCATCATGCCGAATAAGAGGACACCGATGAGTAAGCCTCGAAGGAGTAACTGCATACGCGACCTCGCCGGATTAGGCTCCTGACCGTGACATTAATGTGCCGGTCCGGAATCTGCCAGTGGCCAACGGTATTTGTCCTGCTACGGCGCTGCGATGGTAGGGGCTTGCACCTGTGCCTTGGGCGGAGACAAGGTGCGAACTGCCTGATATTGGTTGAGACGGTCGACGATCATTTTCTCGAAGTTCCGATGGACCTCCGATACCGACCGTCCGCCCTCCTTCGTGTAGAAGATGGTTCGGTTCGCCTCGGCCGCGTCAGGGTTCACGTCCGGGGCTTGGCGGCCCGGGTCGTCCTCCACTGCGTTAATGAATTCTTGCGCGCCATCGGGTCCGAGAAAATGGATCAGGTAAATCTCGCCCCCCGTGAGCGGACGCTTGAGCCGATTCTCCATCCGCAATGTGTCCTTTCGCAGCATCTCGCCCGCCATCAGGGCTGAGAGGTAGGGCTCGCGCCTGAGATCGAGGATGCGGGCGCGCTCGGCCGGGTCCGAAACATCGTACCCTTTCTTCCCTCTCATAATCGCCGCCGCCTCTCTCGCAAATCCGTGTTTCTCGCCGAACTCCTTGATCACGCCGAGCCAAGTCCGCTCGATGAACTGGAAGAGGCCCGTCGCCGAGGATGTCTTAGCCTTGACCTCCGTGGCAAAGCTCGATTCCTTGTCGGCCACGGCCATCAGGAGGGTGGGATCTGCTCCAACGATCCGGCTGGCTTGGACGATAGCCTCAACGATATGGCGGCGGATTCTCCTTGCTCCGAAGGTCACATGGTCGTTCGGATTGCCTGTGCTGGCAATTGGTGGTGGGGCGGGAAGGGGGCGCGGAAGCTCATCTGATTTAGGCGGAGGCGCCGGGAGATTTGGGATGGCCTCGATGGCAGCCCGGACGGTCGCCAGATCCTCCTCGACCGCCGTAAGGCTGAGGAGCGGACGGGGCGCAGTCGGCGAGAGGACGATGGACCCGTCGAACGATTCGTCGCGCGATGACCGTCGTTCGAAGAGAAGAGTCGCGACGGTCGCACCGAAGCCGATACCGATGAGCCCTGCAGCCAAAACAAGGAAGCGTGAGCGTGCAACCGGCAGCCGCGTCGATGGCGCTCCGGTCCAGTTCGGCGACGCGGCTCGCAGATCGGCGCCTTTGAGCCTCTCCTTACTCGCCGGAGCGGATGTCGTCCGCCCGTCGATCCATGCTCCGATGGCGGTCAGCCAGCCAGCAAAGGGACAGTCAGGCTGGCACTGGGCGTCGAAGGCAGTGAGTTCCCGCTGCATGCGTTCGGCGACGATCCTTGGCAACCCCGCCTGGCGCATCAAGTCCTGTGCCAAGGAGTGCGAGGACTTCATCAGCGAGATCGCGAAAAACCAGTCCGTGAGCGAGGTCCGCAGCTTTTCAAACGGCGTCCCGAAAGCCGGGTAAAGGGCATGTCCGCAGTTCTCGCAAACGACGACCCGCTGCTTCGCTTGCGGGAGAAAGCGATGGCGGCCGTTGCAGGCCTGGCAGTCGAGCACGCCCCCCCCGTACCGCAGGTCCCTCAGCGCTTCGAGGCAGGCCTCCTCGGGAATGATCTCCCTGAACCGTAGATACTGGTCCTCCATCGGACACTGCTCCGCCAAAGGGCCGATGATGAGTGGCTGACGATTGCCCGCAAGATTGAAATGATACCACAGGTTGGCACCGAGGGCCTACGCCCCTCGACCGCAACTTGGGCTTTTGCGGCGATGGAACCGAGAGATACTCTTCCTGTAACATTGACGATGAAAGAGAGACCGATCCCGTGGACATTGGGGCCCAGGGGTCAACTGGGCATTCCTGTCGCTTGACCAGAGCGGCGCTCTTTATGCTGGGTCTATTCAATGCCAAACAGGGGTGTTCAGTCGATGATCTGCCCGAGCGGCGTCCGCTTATGAGCGGAAGAAACCCTTGGCTCATGGTACGGATAATCGTCGGCTTCGCCTGAACCGCTGCTTCAGGCTGTACTGAAGGGGTTCGGAACAGCGCTCATCCTGTCTTGGAACTCGCACGGGAGCACAAGCGCCACGTCGACCGCCGACGCAATGAGGTTTCGCCTCGCACCGGATCGGACTTCTGGATAACTCCCGAGCCATGATGGTGCCTTCAGGCGAGTTCCGATCTCGAGACTGGGCTTTATTGCTTCACAGCAACCATCCACCTCGGCCCAGGTCGCGCGGCCGCCTTCCTGCAGGTGTGCCTGTACGGCTGCATTGTCCGACTGTTCGGAGACGAGTGTCACTCGGCTTCGATCCACGGTCGGAAGGATCGAAGTGCAATCCGGACTGTCGGCATTGATGATGATAGGTCCTCTCGTGTGAGGGAGCGCTGCTGCACATGCAGCGCGCCACTGCACAGAGTTCGCAGGCATACCGGGCGCTGATCCAGCCAGGACGATCAGATCACAGCGGTCAAAGGGCAGGCCAGTTTCCAGAATCTCTGCAGGTGTGGCGACGAGCACCGCAGCTTCGACCGCACGGCTGCCGAGCACGGCCTGACCGGCGGCGAAGAACGTGGTGCCTCCAGCGGCGACGCGGACGTTGTCCAGCCATACGCCTCCTCGTGAGCCCCGCCCGACCTGCAAGCCACTCGCCTCCAATCTCGCCTGGATGTGGGAAGCCAGATCTTCAGACGCGCATTCTTCCAGAATGAGTATCAAGGGAATGCAGCCATTCCCCTGCACGCAGGCAGAGAGAACCCGAAAGATCACATCCATATATCGCTGATTCAAGCCCGGTGCGGCGTTGACTTCGTTGATTGTAGCGCCTGATTCAAACCAAGAGACGGAGATATCCGGTATCAGCAAGTCAACTCCAGCAAGATCAAGGTGCAGCGCTTCGGCCGCTCGTTCTGCCAGATGCTTGTTGTCTGGGTGCACCTGGTCCATCACTGAATCGAACGTTCCGCCGGATTGCCTGTTCGCACGCCTTCGGAGCTGCACGAACTGTTCCATGGCTGGTACCGAGAAGGGTGTCATTCCGATCTCTGACAGGCAGCTTAGCGCCTCGTCGTCCATGTCGATCACCGGAAGTTCGGAACGTTTGTGTCGACTCCGCCGCGGGTCGGCGTTCAACTGATCGAGTAACTCCTCCACAGTGTGCATCCCGTCCCCAACGACCCCGCCAGGGGTCCTGACACCGCGTTGACGAGGCAGTCTTGAAAGATGGTGAGACGATGGGTGCGTCCTGCGACATGTTTCTCAACGAGAATGTTCTTCGAATATTTCTTGGCCTCGTCAAAGGCAGCCCGCACTGCACTTTCGTCACGCAGATTAGCGGATACACCACGGCCACCATCCTGGTCCGCTGGTTTAACCACGACAGGATAGCCAAACTTTGTCGCTACTTGAGCGGCCATGTCGGGCGAGGTGACACGTTGGTGGTTAGGAGCCGGCAATCCGGCCCGGCGCAAAACTTTCGCAGTTTGTATTTTGTTGCGTGCAATGGACACGCCTAAGGCTGCCGTTTGCTCGGTGAGTGAGCTATGGAGCCAACCCGCTCGTGCCCCGTGCCCGGATGCGTCAGTGTTGCCGAATATTCGGCTCCAGGGAATGTCCAGCTCATCCGCCGCACGCAGGAATGAAATTGAATTTTCTCCTGGCGGCGCGAACTTCTCAATCCATTCTCGAGTCTTACCAAAATGTGCTACCTGATTGGAAAGTCTTGCATCGTTTGCTCCGTCCAGCAAGGATGATACAACTTCCGTCGACCACCTTAAAGCGATCAGAGAGGCCGAGAGCTCTACGTAAGGCACAGCTATACGATTCTCTGTTGTTGTTCTGTCCAGTACGCGTTGCAACAGAATACAACCAGTCGCGAAAACTGGTATGCCGACATCGCGCTGGATCAGAGCGGCCCAATGAATGATGCGGTGGGCAAGGTCTGAGGGCAATGAGGAGCAGGGGAGCGGGCCACGCTCGTGAGGCAGAAAACGCGCCATTATATGATCTAGCTCCGCCAGATCGACCCGCCGTAAGATACGCACGCGGATCGAGCCTAGGAGCACGGACTGCGTGACACCGTATGCCGAACCACAGAGAGATTTCCACGGTGGGACAAGAGACACGACGGGATCGGTTGCTGCACCTGTGAGGTGGGTCATATGATCGCGGCCTTCCTACCGTTGATCTTGAACTTCCACTATCACATCGGTCTCTGTCCCGACGCTAACAAGGAGCTAACCTCCGACACGATCAAAGTCGTTGCAGTGCCGCCGACCCTGCCCTCATCATCCGTTTACTCGGGTTCAGGCGGCGACTGGTGCCGTACCGTGCTACCAGGTCTAGAAGTGAGCACGCCACATCGAGGTTCAGAGTGGTGTTCTCGCCGAGGGGGGTAACCCCGATGCCCTATTTTTGATGCGCATTCGCAAAATTATGTCGCACCCCTTGAGTCCTTCGAAGCGCGTTTCGCGTAAGACTTTCCAGGAGATGGCAGTAGTCCTGTGTATACAGAAAGTCAGTGTTTACATTACAGCAAGAGATCCGAGCTGAACACGAAGTCTGATTCTACGAAGTCAATTAGGCCTCTTACCTGTATGGCAAATTCAGGCGCTGCTCCTTCATCGGTGTTGAGGAATATGAAAGTATCGCTGCCATTCTGTTGATATCGTACTTCCGGAGCTGATCCTGTGAACGGGTCCCTGCCAATGAATGTGAGGTCGTCGAATGCTGATAGGTCGATCTTGTCACCTTGATCACGAACAAAATCCGTAATCAAGTCAGGTGAGTCGATCGGGCTGTCTGATATAAAATCAAATTCATACCAATCGGCACCGCCACCGCCGGTGAGTACATCTAATCCATCACCACCATTGAGAGTGTCGTCTCCGTCGCCTCCATCCAATGTGTCGTTACCGGAGCTGCCGAGTAACGTGTCATTGCCAATGCCACCAGCTAGGTTATCGGAATCTTCATCGATGTCTTCCCCAAAGCCACCAACGAGAAAGTCGTTTCCATCACCTCCGCTCAAGGTGTCGTTACCGAAGCTGCCAAACAACGTGTCGTTTCCGCTACCCCCATCCAGGTCGTCATTAGCAAATCCGCCATCTAGATCGTCGTTTCCATCACCTCCGCTCAAGGTGTCGTTACCGGAGCTGCCAAACAACGTGTCATTGCCAGCGCCACCAGCTAGGTTATTGCCATCGCCATCGATGTCCTCTCCAAAGGCACCATCGAGAAGGTCGTCTCCATCACCTCCGTTCAACGTGTCGATACCGAGGCCGCCGAACAACGTGTCGTTCCCATCGTTGCCCTGCAATACGTTAGCGAGGTCATTGCCAGTGAGGTTATCGTTCCCCAAGCCGCCGATGATGTTCTCGATACCTTCGAGTTCATCCTCCTCCTCACCGTCGAGGAGTAATGCAATCCCTGCCAACAACGACGCGTCCACAGCTTCCGCTTCGGCCGAATAGTCGACTGTGTCGATCCCGTCACCTCCATCCAGAACGTCATCGCCCCGACCGCCGATCAGCACGTCGTCGCCGAGGCCGCCGTCCAGAACGTTGGCCGCACCGTTGCCGGTGATCTGGTTGGCGAGGCCATTGCCCGTGCCGTTAATGGCTGCCGTGCCGAGAAGGATGAGGTTCTCCAACTCGGCTCCCAAGACATATGAGATGCTGCTCTGGACGGTGTCCGTGCCGCTCGCCGCGCCCTCGACGACTACGTCGCCCACACTGTCCACCACATAGGTGTCGTCGCCCAAGCCGCCGGCCATCGTGTCCACACCAAGGCCGCCGTCCAGAACGTTGGCCGCACCGTTGCCCGTGATCTGGTTGGCGAGGCCATTGCCCGTGCCGTTAATGGGAGCCGCACCGATCAGGGTGAGGTTCTCCACGTCAGTACCAAGGACATATGAGATGCTGCTCTGGACGGTGTCGATCCCGCCGCCGGGAACCTCGACAACCACGTCACCCGCATTGTCGACCACGTAGGTGTCGTTGCCGAGGCCGCCGGCCATCGTGTCCGCGCCGAGGCCACCGTCGAGTCGATCATTTCCCTCATTGCCCTCCAGTATGTTATTCTGAGCGTCACCGGTGAGAAAATCCGCGGATGATCCCCCTCGAACGTTCTCGATGTTGCGGATGATGTCCTCGGCCACTGCGCCGCCAATTGAGGCATTCCCACCGACAAAGACTGTGGCATCCGCGGCTCCCGCAAGCGTCACGGTCACAGCGACGTTTCTGTCCGAGTAGTCCGCTGTGTCGATTCCCCCGGCTCCGTCCATCGTGTCCGCGCCGAGGCCGCCGTCCAGAACATTCGCCGCGCCATTGCCGGTGATTTGGTTGGCGAGGGCATTACCGGTACCGTTGATCGCTGCCGTGCCGAGAAGGATGAGGTTCTCCAGCTCGGCTCCCAGGACATAGGAGATGCTGCTCTGGACCGCGTCCGTCCCGCCGCCGGCATTCTCGACGATCACATCGCCGGCATTGTCGACTACGTAGGCGTCGTCGCCGAGGCCGCCGGCCATGGTGTCCGCTCCGAGGCCGCCATTGAGCGAGTCGTCGCCGCCACGGCCCTCGAGGGCATTGGCCTCCTCATCGCCGATGAGGACGTCCGAAAACCGCGAGCCGCGGATCCCTTCGATGTTGCGCAACCTGTCAGAACCATCGGCACCGCTGGCTCTGCCGGTCGCAAGGTTCACTCTCACCGCACCGCCAGCGCTGAAATATTCAGCGAAGTCGAACCCATTCCCGCCATCCAGGCTGTCATTGCCTCTGCGGCCTTCCAACACATTGTTCGAGCCATCACCCGTGAGCCGGTCCGCAAAGCGGGATCCTTCGATCCCTTCGAAGTTGCGCAACCTGTCAGAACCATCGGCGCCACTGGCCCTGCCGGTCGCGAGGTTCACGGTCACCGCGTCACGGGCCCTGAAGTAACTGACGGTGTCGAAGCCGCCTGCGCCATTCAACCGATCGTTGCCACCGTTGCCAAGGAGCGTATTGTCCTCTGCGTTGCCGGTGAGAGTATCCGCGAAGCGGGATCCTTCGACGGCTTCGATGTTGCGCAGCGTATCGGTGCCATCCGCGCCTGTTGCCCGGCCGGAGGCAAGATTCACCGCCACTGCGCCTGCAGCGTCACTGAAAACAGCGAAGTCGAAGCCGTTCCCGCCGTCCAAACGGTCATTGCCTCCGCGTCCCTCGAGCGAATTGTTCAACGCGTCGCCGGTGAGCCGATCCGCGAAGTGCGAGCCTCGCACTCCTTCGATGTTGAGCAGGGTGTCGGAGCCATCAGCACCCGTTGCCGTGCCCGTTGCAAGGTTTGCTCTTACAGCGCCAGCAGCCTTTTCATAGTCGACATAGTCAAATCCATCGGCTCCATCCAGGGTGTCGTTGCCCGCGCCGCCCAAGAGATTGTCGACCCCTGGGCCGCCATCGATCCGGTCGTGACCTCTGCCGCCGTCCAGCCAATTGTCGCCCTCATTGCCGGTGATGAGGTTACGGCCGGCGCCTCCACGGACAGTAAAATTTGCGTCGCCGGTCAAGTTCAGAGCAGTAACGCCTGGCGCCAATGTTATATTCAGCCGTACGGACGCCGGCGCCTCGATCGTCAGACCGCTGAACGGAATCGTCACGCTTTCGGTGCTGCCCGTAGTGGCATTGATTAATATGACGTCGCCAGGGTTTGCATTAGCAATCGCCGCTGAAACACTCCCAAAGCTTTGTGGAACGCGCAGAATTGCCATCAATCTGTTCCTTGCCGAAAGTAACTCGCCAGATTGTTTCACCTAGTGCTTGACTACGCCGACAACATTAGATCTCTGTTCAGTACAGAACCTTCACGCTGTTGGCAAAACGGCAAGGATGATGTTGGCAGCAATCGAACTGCAACGTCAAGTCGTTCGTACGCAAAACGGAAAACGCTCATCTGCTAATCAAGAATTTCCAGGCCATAACCAAGAATTTCCAGATCGCGGTCTAAGAACGGAGCATGTTCGGCAATAGCTTCGCAATGGGAATTGCCGATAGCCAATCATGGCAGTGACGGTTCAACATGATGACCTCGGTTTACACTAGAGCATCGTACCCAAAAGCGGACCCACTTTTGGGATCCAATCCGATGCTCCTCCTCATGGCTGGCGCATCGTTGAACGCAGAAAGCCGGGTCCGCCTTTTTTGCACGATACGCTAGCCCGGTTAATTCACAGCGGCCGTTCTGAGAGGCTGACTGAAAAAGGTTGAGTGGCCTCAAGCCGCTGCGATTCCCTCGGATTTGCGACGATTCGATGGAGTTCACGATGTCTTGGACCGACGCCACTCGCCGACAGTATCGGCGAGACGGACTGCGTTATGCAAGTAATCTCACCGATGCCGAATGGGCGTTGATCGAGCCGTTCATGCCTGCCGCCCGGCGGATCGGCCGTCCCCGGATGACCTGTCTGCGGGCCGTGGTCGATGCCATCCTGTATCTCGCCTCGACCGGCTGCCAATGGCGTCAACTGCCAAAGGAGTTCCCGTCGTACTCCACCGTTCAGGATTATTTCTACGCCTGGTCGCGCGATGGCACCTTCGGAAGGATCAATCACACTCTTGTTGCTGTCTCCCGCGAGAAGGCCGGCTGTGAGGCGAGCCCCTCGGCCGGCGTCATTGACAGCCAGGCGGTCAAGGCCGCGGAAGCCGGAGGCCCGCGCGGCATTCTCAAACAGGCACTTATACCTCAACAGAGCATTTGACCTTCCCTGCACTTCCATGATCGAGTGACCTGTGTTTGGCACTGTTCGTTTTACCCGCAATAGGACCGTTCAGTGCGAACGATCAAGAGCTGGTGATGAAGCTTCCGTTCGTCCTTATAGTTGCAGCCATTGCCCAAATATATCCAGCGCAAGCATGTTCGCCTGCATTCGTTCCGTTAGAGAAAAGACGAAGCGATAGCCCTATCGTATTTCAGGGAAAGATAATAAACACTCGTACAGTAGAGCGTGATTTTGTTGGCTGGGAGGGTGGCTTATCTGAAGGTAAAGGCTTAAGCCAAAAGATCATAAAAGGAAAGGTTACGTTAGGTACTGTCAAAGTTACGCGCGTAATCAAAGGCAAAGTTCCTGACACATTCGTCGTTAGCCACCCAGCTACAAGAGAGACATCATGCGACCATGTCGGAACACTTGAGTACCTGCAAAAAGAGGGAACTATTCAAGAGTTCACATTAGGCAGAAATGATCAAGATGTGGAACCTGAGCCGCGTGTTGATATCATGATGAACATGTGGGATGTGCAGAACTGATAGGGACGACTAACACTTGTCAAGCCGAGGACCGTAAAATGAAGTACGTTCTTGGTTCATTCGTACTCGCTGTTATTATTGTAGTGGGCATGAGAGCTACAGAGGCCAATGAAGAGCTCCTAACATTAATGCTTTGGTCGGCGCTGACACTCGGCGTAATCTCATGGTTTTTTATGTTCCCGCAACAAATCACAATGATAGCGGGAATTTTTCTGGTTAACCGAGCAACAGACTTTATGTTTTTGGTTGGGAAGCGAGCATTCCAAGTCGCATTAGGCACGTCACTCGGAGTGTTAGCTTACACAAACATAGTCAGCATAATAACCAAGTGACGAGAGTTTCGAACCCCATCCATCTGATTAGATTAGAACTTGCATGACAAGCGGCCTTAAAATCTACTCCTGTATGAGCACGGAAAGTCTTCGTTAGGAGGTACTTATGGGCGAGAGTGCGTGCCGAAACATGTACACGAACCAGCCGATGGAATGGCCAAACTGTACCTCAGACGCCACCATAGCCATTGTACAGGTCACAAAAGAGCCGGATCATGAGACGCTAAAGAAAGGTTTGAAGGAGTTTGCATCTGCCGTATGGCGCGACTTCAAAACGACCAATCAGCACACTGCCGGCAAAGCTGCAAAGTTTGGAGCTGGGATGGTCGTTGGAGGCGCAGTAGCAGCCGAGTTTGGTGCGAAAACGCCCCTAGCGTGGCTTAGATCTGGTTTTGGACCTCTCCCCTATGAGTTTGCAACCAAGCTGGGAGGCGGCGCCAGCAATCTCCAATGGACAACACTTTCAGCCGGGCAACGGCTCGGAAGAGTGGTATTGGCTGCTGGAGCAAAATTTGTCTTGGTGACGATGGCCTATGAAGGCGGAGTGCTAATCGGAGCAGTAATTAATCAGGCGCTCCCAGAGGATGTGAAAGACGCCATCGGAGGCACCATCAATGAAATAGTAAACGAGGGCGGCTACAAGCTCCTCTGGGAACGCCCATTTGGGATAGCGATCAAGTAGCGCAGAAAGATTTCAACTCGGCCAAAATGTCTGAAGCCGTCCAAGTTCAGACGCTCTAATGGCCAGTTGCACGGCCTCGTTGACCACCTCTACGACCTCACCACCCAGCGTGTGACAACGCGCCGTCGTGTGATTCGCTAACGCTTGCGTAGACACACCTCCATCCTTGTAATTGATCACCAATCCGTCACAGGCGGGCAGCAGACCTTTCAGTATGGCGCCCACCCAACGCTCTTGGTTTTGTCCTTCTCTAGCCCGATTTGATTGAAGATGGATGCCTGCCAGTATCAAACCGTCATAGCGGTCCATAGGCAATCCTGTGCGCAAAAATCCATCATCGTTGATAGCCAGAACCACGGCATCCACAGACCGGTTCAAAGCCAGCATTTGGCCACCCGCATACGCCGAAACTGCTCCAGCAGTCAGCCATTCGTCCCCTACTTTCACACCCTGAGGGCTTACCGTTCCTACTCGGAAACCTTGAGTCGCCAAGGTTACTGATATCGCACCCAGCCAAACGCTTGGTTCTGCTGCTCCGAAGATCACGAACGTCGGCACCCGCCCGGATCCGGGCACCAACTGCTTGAGTATGGGTGCATACAGGTGCGCTGCTGTGGTCTGCCCCAAGTTAGGTTGGCCGTTCACCTCGCAAATAAACGCGCCGGTTCCGCGCCATGAAATCGCGATATCTGGGATCAGTAGATCAATACCCGCCAAATCCAAGCGTAACGCCTCGGCGGCCCTTTCCGCTAGACGAGCGTTGTCTGGGTGAATCTGCTCGAACACCGCGGCTGGTGTGCCGCCGGATGCCACATTGGCCGCCCGCCGCAATCGTACAAACAGCCCAGTTGCTGGCACTGACTGTTCCGTCAAGCCTTGGCGTTGCAACAACTGTTTGGCCTCCTCATCCCAAACCAAGACCTTGAGGGGCGAGTGTGTGCCAGTGCCGCGCCGAGGGTCGGCGTTAAACTGAGCTACTAGCTGCGCTATCGTGTGTTGGCCATCACCCCTCACACCACCAGGTATGCGCTCAATGGCCCAAATCACCTGACCGTTGAACACCGTCACACGGTAGTCCCGACCTTCGACGTGCTTCTCTACTAGGATGCGCTTGGAATGCTTTTGGGCGACAGCAAAGGCCTGGCGGACTTCCTCATCCGTCTCCAAACCCGCAGCCACTCCCACCCCGCCGTCCAAGTCGGCGGGTTTGACCACCACCGGATAGCCCAATCGATGGGCAACTTTCAGTGCCGCATCTTCATTGTTGGTCAGTTGATGCGCAGGCACAGGCAAACCGGCTCGTTTGAGCAAATCTGACGCCCAGACCTTGCTCCTGGCCAGCTTGGCAGAGATATTGGGTGTTACATCCGTGAATGAGCTGTCCAGCCAGCGCGCCCGTTGGGCCACACCGTATTGGTATGCTCCGCCTGGCAACTCCCGTATGGGGAAACCCAGGTCATAGGCTGCCTTCACGAACCGGGGAACGTTGGACCCCTTAGCGCCATGGCTCCCCAACAGCTTGATGCTGTGGTGCAAACGTTTTATCGCTTCTTGCTTGCCAGCATCGCCGAACGACGACAGACATGCTATTGAGCTTTGAATGACGCCCGCCAGCGCCCGTTGCGCAGCCCCCAGCGTCGGCACGACACAGCGCACCTGAGTGTGGGTCAGCCCCAAGATGCGACCCGTTTCAAACACGGGCAGTCCCAAGGCTGCTTGCAAAGCTTGCCAGGCTGACAGCAGCCATTCGACGCTCTGCCTCCAGTCCATGGTGCCGGAGGTGGCTGGTCGAGCCCAGATTGGGCAAGCCTCCAAGAGGCACGCACTCAATTGGTCACAGGCTGATCGCGACAGGGCAGCGCCCTCCAGGCTAAGCACCAGAGCAGGGTATCGGCAACCATGGATGTAACCCGGGTATCCTTGGACCTGCCCCAGTAACCGCCAACCGGCCTTCGAGCCCGGCTTATTCACCGTTGCCCCCTGCATTCTTGCGCGCCAAGGTCAAGGTTGGGTAGCGGTCGGCTAATTCGTAAGTGCCATAAGCCACCGTCACCACCTCGAACCACCGCTCGCACTGTTCGCGCATCTGGACCAAGGTCGGAAAAGTGTACCGGGTAGGCGACCCTCGGTAGGCGTCAATGGTGTCAATTTGCTCCTGTGGCCAGCCGGTGGCCTCAGACAAAGCACTGCGTGATGGAAAGCTCGCTTCAAACACTTCGTGGATATCAGCCACAGCCACAGAAGCGCCAGATACTCCCGCCAGTGTCATGGCCAAGCACCATTTCAAGGCATGAAAGCTGCCCACCTGTCCCCCTAGGACAGCCGCCACCAGTGCCGGTACAGGCTCCGCCACATCAGGTCGAATGAAGCAACGAATGACCACCCGACTTTGCGCCACCAACACCCGGTGCAACTCCCCCAGCACCGCAGGGTATTGGTCCAAGTCTGGTAAGACATTCAGAGAACCATCACCAACCGCTGCGTGCAGTGTTCCCGCATCCAACGGCAATGCCCGCCAGTCGGCCTCGTGCACTGAAGAGTGGACTGTCGGATGCGGCTGCCAGACCCGGGCAATCATGTCAGCGCTGTGGTCAAAGGCATCAAGCGTTACCCTTTGCGGCCAGGGCAATTGCACCAACTCCGGCGTCACCCCCAGCACGGCGATCCGACAGGGCCCGTGCGTTGTGTCAAATACCACTTGCAGCGCGGAGAGCGTCAGCGCCGTATCTTCTGGCGACGGTTTCAAGGGCGGCCCAACGCGGCTCCACTGTCCCGCATGCTGGCTCCACACGGCGGCTTGTTCGGAATGCTTCAATTCGTTTACCTTCAATTCCTTTGCGCCATAATCGTCATCAGCAGCATCCAAGCTGCATGAAACGTACTATGATCTCCCGGTCCAGCCCACCTAGTCTTCCCACCTAGCCAAGCTAAAGCGCATGCTGACGCACAGTACATTTTGTCGGGAACAAGAGTGTCGAAGCCCTTGAGACGGATTGCGCGACCTATCTCAAGCCCTGCCATCAAGTTTCCGCCCTCGCTATTGAACATGACAGCAGCTTCTTTGAGTAGAAATACCTTCTGGTTGAAGATGTCGTCATCGCCTTGCTGAAGCTCGCCGCCGATTGTAACAAGAGTAAAGTCTTTGTTCGGAATGACTTTAACCTCTGCGGCCTGAGCAGGCGTCTATGCAGGAGAAAGCAATAAGAGGATAGCTAATCTTCTGAGCTTCTTCATCCTAAATGCCCCACACTGGCTACAATGATCGCAGCGAAGCGGGCGGGCAGGTTCAGCATGGCGGCGTCTCTTGGCGGAAACGCTGCCAGCCTACCGCATCGTTCGCTTCGCCGCCCCCTAGCTCTCACATCACCCGTCAGAAATGGCCAAACTCGAGCAAAGGGAAAACGGAGAGAATTCGACTTAGGGGTTCATGGTCAAGAACTGGTATCTGAGCATCCGGTTATTTCATGCATAATATGTTGCCCGTAAGACCGTAGAAGGTGCGCTCCCTGTGACCTAGATATCAACCACCATAAGCAGTCTATCACCTAATCCCATGACCAGATCACCTGCAGAAACTCAGTGGCACTGTCTTGAGTATTCGTGAAAACTCCCGCTGTCAGCGCCCTCGCAAACACTGCAGCGGTGTCAAGATTAGTTCGATGCTGCCGCACATCGGGATGCCCTGACATCTGCGGAGTGTGACCATGCACGACGTGCTTCCCAAAGTCCTCGTTGGCGCTCAAGAACGGCTCTTTGATCCACAACTTGTCACGATCAGTTTGATCGGCCACCGGCCGGCCTGGCAAGAAACCCGCATGAACGTAGAAGCGGCGCTCATCTTCGTGATGCGTTGGGAGCGTGGCTAGCCATTCGATGACATCGTCGGGAACCACCCCATCGTAAGAATTGAGCGTTTCATATCCACCGTTGTTATCAAGCCACTGGGTGGCCTCATCAGCGTTATCAAGCGACTTTAATAACATGTCTTCATGGTTGCCCTTGAGACACACCACTCGATCCGGACCGGATTCTTGTAGATAACGGACAGTACTGACGACAGATGCGCTATTCGGTCCACGGTCGATGTAGTCTCCCAAGAAGACCAAACGATGATTCTGATTGCCAGCGTGTTCCCGGATCTTTTCTAGAAGCTGAACCAGTAGGGTGTGGCACCCGTGGATGTCGCCAATCGCATAAGTCAGAATGCTAGGCATGGCTAGATCTATCCCCTGCGCCCAGACAGGATAATGGCCAATCCAGCCTTTAGGCTAGACAAGTCTATAAACCCGCTCTAGCACCCGCCGCACCGGCAAGGCGCTCCATGTGCCACCGTGCGCCGTCCTGCTCCCCTTGACGTTTAGCCCGGCTGCAATCCGCCAGAGAGATAGCACCCGCAGCTTTCAACTCCTTGATTACGGGTAGGACCGCATCTATGTGCCTTTGTCTTGTTGTTGGACGGACATGGTCCATCGCCTCAACGCACGTGACTCAAGCCGATAGAACATTCTTCACGGACGACTATTTCAACCGCGAATCGACCCAATGCGCTAAATACTGCTCGTGCCGAGCGCCTTTACTGCAGATCTCATTCCGGCGAAGCAATCGATCATTGGCCGGGGCTCAAAAACGGTAGGATGTAAAGCCCCGAAATATGTAGTTGTTCATATCAGTGCGACCGAGCGTCGCAAGCGCCTCAACGCCTGCCGTCAGGTTGCCCGACTGAACGTTCAGCACTGCCGAGAGGTCGAGTGCCGTTCGGTCCGTGTATCCTGTGGGCAGATTGAGGTCATAGATGAAGAAGGCTCGAACTGCTGGTGTGATCGTCAACCCTCCAACGCTAAATTTATATCCCGCGTCGCCACCGAAAGACGCCCTGGTGAAATCGTCCGGCAGGCCCAGAACTCCGAGTCCCAGGGATGTCTGGAACGGATCGGAATCGGATCTCGACACGAGAATTCGGGCGGCCGGATTGACGAAGAAGCCCTGATTTTCGAACGAGGCACCCACATGAGCGCCCAGAAACGTCACGTTGGTGTCCCGTGAATAGACGTCGAGAATCCCTCCGATCAGACGGGAACCGTCCGTTTCGCCGATCCCGTACCCGCCAATGAGCCCAGCGTTGAAGTTGCCGAGAAAGTAGGCGGTTGCGCGGGCGAAGCCGATCACGCTGTCGGTTTCCGTGCGCCCGGGGATTGCGAACTCCGTCGTGTGAGCCTGCGATGCGGAAATTCCAACGCCGATCGAGAACGCCCTGTCAAAGGTATAGTCGATGCCGGTCATGCTTTGCCATGCGCGCCCGCGCGACGCGGTGAGCGGTCTTTCGTCTTCGACCAGGATGCGGGCAATGTCTGTCCAGACGGAGACTACGTTCCCGCCTGGCATCGTGACACGCTGCTCGGCACCGGGTGTCGCAGCGACCGCAACGTCGGCCGCACGTGAAACCTCACAAGACCAGTATCCCAGACTCAGAATAGCACAGGTGCACAGCCCAGCTTGCCGCAGCAACATAACGTACCCTCACGATTCCCTTTGCGCGGCCGCACGCCGCCACAGTGATTCAAGTTGGTCCACTCTAGAGTCCCGTAGCTCTTGTGAGGCTGTTCTCGACAATCGTCAGAGCTGATGCCACGACATTTCCAGTACGGACCTGCAGTTGCCGAACCGTGGGCTCGTCAGCTCGCAGAAGAGTGATAGCCCTCTGAACCTGCGCGACGACAGATCGAACGGCGGCGCGGGCTTGCCTGATGGTGCGCGCGGCCCTGATCTGTCGAGCCGCCCTGGGGATTGCTCGCACGGCCGACCGGAGAGCAGCCGGGAATTGCTCAATCCGACTGTTCAGCGCGACACCATATTGCTCGAGTTCCGTGCCGATACAATTGGTGTAGGTGCCCCGATCTCTGGTACGCCGAAGGGAGTTCTCACACTCCGCCACCCGACGCTGCAGAACGTCGGTGAGGGCCTCCACGAAGGCAAGGGTCGCCCGGGCCCCCTCGACGGTATTAGATCCGGCAACGCCAACGAGAGCACCTTCCGGTTGGGCCTGCTGCATACCGCCACCGGGCTGGGCCTGTCCCACGCCTCCAAGCTGCGGCTGCGGCAGGTCGAACACCCGCCCCTGGCTTGGCAGCAATGGAGCCGTCAGCGGCGATATGGTCTGCACGGGCGGGATAACCGGGTCCGGTGGAGGCGGCGGTGGAGGCGGCGGTGGAGGCGGCGGCGGAGGAGGAGGTGGGGGGACCTGGGCCAAGATGATCCGATGTCCATCACTGCCCGATGCCCGCAGGTGACTCCGAGACGTCTGAGCAAAATCGACGCTCGTGGCCCCTTCGCCGGCCCGACCGAGATCGCGTATCGACGGTGTTGGTTCCGATTGCTCCTGTCCCAAGGCAACGCCCGATGGCACCACCGTGGAACCGAGAAGCACAAGGCCAAGAACGGCGAGGCAGGAGGGGGTTCCTAAATACAGACCAGATGTGGCCGAAGGAGTTGAAGTATTGCGACCTTCTTCAATACCCTTCTCACCCCGATTCATGCGCGCACCTCGAAACGTTTGGAAGGGAACCATACCAAGGGTTCTTTCGCTGTCGAGGGAGCGCGCAGTTCGTCGGATGCTAATCAACTGGCAGTGTGACGAAAATGCACCGCACGGCGCGAGATATCAGATGAATCTAGCACGAGTAGAGTACGCCGTTCGCGCCTGGAGGGGCTTTTAAACCCGTGATCCGTGCAACACGGAAAGGCAACGGATCAAAGAATAGAAGTTACATAGTTTCATATCGCAAGCTGGAGCTGCCGCCGGTCCGCGGGCGGCTCTACCGGTCGTGAAGCCTGCGTTCAGAATTTGCCTTCGCCGATGGACGTGAGCGCCCCCAAGGTGCGCCAGCGGGCGAGCGGCTCCTCCAGCCTGGCGACTTCTCCGTCGATGGGGCCGTTGTAGTGGGTAGCCTCTTTGAGGCGGGTCTGGACGGCGCGGATCGTCTCGGGAGACCAGTCCTTCGGGTGCTTTATGAGCGCGTTCACGGTTTCGCCTGCATCGGACTCCACTCCCGCCAGGAGCATCTCGGCTGCTGCAACCGGATCTCGGCGAGTCCCGCGGCCCTGATCATACAGAGTGGCCGCTGCGAGATATCCACGGGGGTCACCCAGTTCGACGGCCTTCCGGAATTGGCCGAGAGCGTTCGACAGGGTTCCATACGCCTTGTTCAAAGCGAGGACCCCCAGATTGTATGTGGCGATCGCGGAGCCGGTTTCGGACGCCTTCTTCATGAGTTGAACGGCCCGCGGAACATTCGGCTTCACGCCGACGCCCTCGATCAGTGCTACGGCGAGATTTATCTGACCGTCGGGGTGGCCACCGGCGGCCGCACGCTCATAAAGCTTGACGGCCGCTTGCGGATCCTTCGGCAAACCGTCTCCGGTCTCGAGCATTAGCCCGAGGCTCACCATGGCGCGGAGGTTGCCTCGATTGGCGGCCTGTCGATAGAACTTTATAGCCTCGTCCTTGCGCTTGTCCGCGGCAAACGCACGGGCCAGGAGGGCAGCGTAATGAGGCACATCTGGGTGGGCCGCCATTGCCCTCCGGCAGGCATTGATCGCAATGTCCGCTTTGAGAGCCAGAAGCTCCAAAGGAACGCCAGGTGTATTCGCGGTCGCGTCGCGGGGATGGGTCGCATTCGTCTCGCAAACCAGTTCAGGATGCGCATCGACGTCGTCGACGCGCGGCAGGGCGGAAAGGAGCTTGTGCGCTTCGTCCACATGGCTTCCGCCCGGATGACGGGACAGATAGTACTCAACGAGGGGGCGTACGCGCATCGTGCGGACGAAATTCCAGAGACTTTCCTCGGAGCCGCTCCCGGGAATCTGGGTGCTTCGGGGATCGCTCGATGCAACCACAATGTTTCCGGAGTTCTTGAGGAGCACCTGCGCCTCGACGACATGAGTGCCGGCCGGATAGCGATCGACATAGACCTGCAGGAGCGCCGGGTCGCCTGAACTCGCGGCAAGCTGCCACAACTGGGTTTCGGGCGAAGCCGCCACCGCGCGACCGGGCGAAAAGTAGAACTGCCTCGTCAGTGAGGAATTCTCCCAGGGGACTTGGTGCCCGCCGGTTGCCGCGATCACGTCCTTTCGGACGTTGATCATCATCGACGCGATATCCTGGCCCTGGGTGCCGATGTGACTGAGCACTGCCCGGCTGAACCAACTGTTGCGACCGACCCCGTCGTAAGCAGCCCTGTCAGGCTGGGTGGCGAACGCAACAAGAAAACCTGCCGCGTCACCGACCCGCGCAAGACCGTCCCGCGATGCATCCGAACCTAAGTCGCCCTTTCCAGGGAGAGGATTGTTTCGGCAGGCATCGAGAAAGACGAGATGCAGTCCTTTGCTCCCCTCGAGACCTCTCATCAGTTTCGTCAGCTCAATCGTCTGTTGCCGGATATCCTTCTTGCTTTTGATGGAAGCGTCAATCGGAACGAGATAGTTTTGTGACGAGATCTGAAAGGCATGGCCGGCATAGTAGAAGAGCGATACGTCGGAACGACGAGCAGCTTCGATAAAGCGATCCAAGATGTCGTTCATCCCAGCGTTGTTCAGGTCGAGGCCTCGCATCACCTCGAAACCCAGATCCTTTAGGCTCGCCGCGATGTCATGGGCATCGTTGATTGGATTTTGAAGCGGTGCGAAACCTTGATAGGCGCCATTTCCGATCACGAGAGCGACACGTTGCTCAGCCAGTGCTGCTCCCGGCACCGATGCTACAAAAATGAACAGCAATGCGCCAAGTGATGCTACGTCGGTGGCCCTTCGCATCATTGCTGCAGCCAAACGATTTTGTAGGCGACCGCTCCGGAGGAGAGACAGTATCAATCTATGTGCCACGAAAACTGAATATCGCAACATGTCGACTCCGCGGCCAACAGAGTTCCCTGTCCAGAAATCTTGCATTGCTGGATTGATGACTTTTTTCCAGCAACACTCGGGCTGGTGCCAAACTTCGTGTTCAGACAACGGCTTCCTGAGACAACAATACACCCCATTCTGATTTTGACCAAGAATGGTTCCAAGTACAATATCCTGTAAGAGTGGATGCTCTCCATCTCGGCGAGAGGATCGCAAGGCACACTGCAGTATCGCCAGCCAGAACCCGCAATCAGTTCTGCAATATGCTGCCCAGCACAGAAAATCGGGAGTTAAGCTTAGCCTGTGATGCCGACACCTCCGGCGGCAGCAAGGTAAGCCGTCCTCCGAAGCCGATCGTGCGCTCGCGGCCAGCTGAGCTGAAGCTATCCTGCGCGCGTCACACAGACCTTGTCATTTGTGATTAGACTGACCTGCCTCTGAGATTTTCCTCCACGTTGAGTTAGAGTCCGGCCCCTCACAAGGACGGACAATGAAGCGTTCACGGTTCACGGAAGAGCAGATTATTGGGATTTTGCGCGAGCAGGAGGCTGGTGCAAAGGCGGCCGACCTGTGCCGCAAGCACGGCATGTCGGAAGCCACCCTTTACAACTGGAAAGCCAAGTTCGGCGGCATGGACGTCTCCGACGCCAAACGGTTGAAGGCGCTTGAGGATGAGAACGCCAAACTGAAGAAGCTGCTGGCCGAGACGATGCTCGATGCCTCGGCCCTGCGCGAGCTGCTCTCAAAAAAGTGGTAGGGCCCGCCGCTCAGCGCGAAGCCGTCGCGCACCTGCAGGCTAGCTTTGGCCTGTCGGAACGGCGGGCCTGTTCCCTTATCGGAGCGGATCGCACCACGATCCGCTATCGCTCCTGCCGGCCGGATGATGCGGCCCTGCGGGGCCGGCTGCGCGAGCTGGCTCACGCGCTGTCATAGGGCGGTGAATACTGCCTGATTGTGGGCTTCGAAAATTCCCTAGCTGATGCCCCTGCCTTTACGTCCTGAGACATGCTCCGGCCGTGCAGGCGCTCCCGCCGTCGTCGATGATCCTCTCCGAGACAGTTCGGACGGGAGCGGCGCCGGTGATCCAGCTTGGAGAAGTGCCTATGATCCTCGACCTCCATCGTCAGGGATTGTCCATCTCAGCCATCGCCCGCCGCACCGGACGCGATCCCAAGACCATCCGCAAGTACATCGCCCGCGGCCTCGAGCCTCCTGTCTACGGCCCACGCCGGGCCGGTCGCCCCGGCAAGCTGGCGCCGTATCTCGATTACCTGCGCGAGCGCATCACGGCCTTTCCCGACCTGAGCGCGGTGCGGCTCACGCGAGAGATCCGCGAGCGCGGGTATGAGGGCGCCTATACCGCCGTGAAGCGCTTCCTGTCTGCTACCCGCCCGGCCGATCGGCCCAAGCCCTTCGAGATCCGCTTCGAGACGCCTGCCGGCCAGCAGGCCCAGGTCGACTTCGCCCGCTTCGTCACCGTCTTCACCGACCAGCCAGAGATCACCCGCATCGTCTGGCTGTTCTCCCTCGTGCTCGGCCATTCGCGCTACATCTTCGCCCACTTCGTCCTGCACCAGGACCTGCAAACCCTGCTGCGCTGTCACATGCTGGCCTTCGAGAGCCTCGGCGGCGTGCCGCTCGAGATCCTCTATGACCGCATGAAGACCGCGGTGACCGGCGAGGATGGCGAGGGCCAGATCATCTACAATCGGGCCCTGCTGAGCATGGCACAGCACTACGGCTTCCTGCCCAAAGCCTGCCGGCCCTACCGGGCCAAGACGAAGGGAAAGGTCGAGCGGCCCTTCAGCTACATCCGGCAGGACTTCTTCCTGGCGCGCCGCTTTTGTAATCTCGACGACCTCAATGCCCAATTGCGCGACTGGCTCGACACGGTCGCCAATGCCCGCCTGCACGGCACGACCCAGCGCATCGTCGCGGAAGCCTTTGCCGCGGAGCAGCCGGAGCTGCAGCCTCTGCCGGCCTTTGCCTTCGATGCCCTGCTCAAGCTCGAGCGCCGGGTCAGTCATGACGGGCTCGTGTCGATCGGCGGCAACTACTACAGCGTTCCGGATCGCACCCGGCGCATCGTCGAGGTGCATCAACTCCCCGACCGGATCCGCATTCTCGAGCAGGGCCGGGTGGTGGCCGAGAATCCGGTGCTCGAAGGCCGGCGTCAGTCGCGGGTCGATCCAGCCCATCGCCAGGGGCTCATCGCGAAGGCATCGCGTCCCGGGTCCGAGGCGATTGTGGTCGGACGCCCGGGTGATTACGTCGCGCGTCGCCCGCTGGCCTTCTATCAGGCGGTGGCAGACAGCCTGGCCGCCACGGGAGGTCTGTCATGACAGGCCATGGCCACAGCACTCTCGAGAGCATCCGCAAAAGTCTGGTTGGCTTGCGGATGCCGCGTGCCCTGGAGATGCTCGACGCGACGCTGCGGCGCATCGAGCAGGGCGAGATCGACGGCATCGAGGCGCTCGATCACTTGCTTCTGGAAGAGCTCACGGTGCGCGAGAGCCGACGCATCAAGGCGGCCCTGATGATGGCGCGGCTGACGATAGTCAAGACCCTGGCGAGCTTCGACTTTGCCTTCCAGCCCTCGCTCGACCGCAATCGCGTTCTGGCGCTGGCCGAGCTCAAGTTCATCGACCGGGCCGAGGCGGTGCATCTCTTGGGGCCACCCGGCACGGGCAAAAGCCATCTCGCGACAGCCCTGGCGGTGGAGGCAGTGAAAGCGGGCAAGAGCGTCTACTTTGCGACCCTGGCGGAGATCATTGCCTCTTTGGCGAAGGCGGAACGGGAGGGGCAACTGCGCGAGCGCATCCGCTTTCTGTCGCGGGCCGCGCTGCTCGTGGTGGATGAGATCGGCTACCTGCCGGTCACGTCCGGGGGCGGCAATCTGTTCTTCCAGTTGGTCAACGCCCGCTATGAGAAAGGCGCCATGATCCTGACCTCGAACCGCGGCTTTGCGGAATGGGGCGAGGTGTTCGGCGACGCGAAGATCTCATGATGCCACCTTTCTGGATCGTCTGGTACGTTGGAGGCGATCGCACAGATACCGTATCTGATCGTCCGTCGGATCGATTTGCCAAGGCTGTCCCTTGACCAGCTGCCGGCCCACAAGGAAGCCACGGGCCAGGTAATCGAAGATCACCTGCGGCGTCACGCCCAAGAGCGCAGCCACGCCCTGGACCGAATAGCTGCCGTCCGACCAGCGCATCGGATTGGCCGCAACACCGTTGATCTTCACGGTCGCAAGGCCCCAACGGTCCCGCAGCAGCCAGACATTCTCACCTCGGAAGTGACAACCACGGGCGGTGGTGAAGCCCTCCTGGTTCAGGATCTGCGCGATCTCCTTGTCCATCTTGCCGGCCGCATTCAGCTCCGTGATCCGCTGCCGCAAACGATCGAGATCGGCATAGTCCTTATAGGTGTGAACCCGCCGTTGCACGGCATGCTCGCTCGTTGCCCCGGTCTGCCACAGGATCTTGAGCCAAACCTGCCCGGTGAGCCTCTTCTGATCCAGGATCACCTCGCGAATAACGAAGCGCAGGATGCGTTTGCGGTCCGCCGCCGTGGTGGTCACAGCATGCCACACCTGCGGCAGATTCTGGCCCAGGGCCTGCAACGTTGCACGATCATCAGCGCTCAAGATCAGAGGCTGTTCACGCCGCCAGCGATCGTGCTCCTGCTCGATCGCCTCGACCGCGCGCAGCTTCTCCTCCCAGGCCCGTTCCAGAGAACGGGCCACCAGCCGGTTCTCGGGCTCAACCGCATCGTACTGGCGCTGGGCTCGCTCTGCCTCATACCGGGCGCGCTCGCGCCGCAGCCCCCACTGCCGCTCGAGTTGCCGCGCCTCCCAGTCCAGTTGCCCGAGGGCCGCCAGCGCAATGGCGATCTGGTCGGGCTTCAGCGCTTCCAGCAGGATCGCCTCGACGCGGGCATCCACCGCCAGAGCCCGCACCTCCTGACAGAGCGGCGCCCCGGTCTGAACCCGGTCGGCCCGGCAGCAATAGACCGGATAATCTCCCTGCGGGCCCGTATAGCGCAGAGTCATGCGGCGGCCGCAGCGGCCGCACACGGCAATGCCCTGCAGCAGCGCTGCACCTTTGCGCGGGACGCCGGCATGATCAGCGTCGTAGCGGTTGAGGTTATCGGCCAGACGCCGCTGGTTGGCCATGAACTCCTCCCAGCTGATATAACCCGCGTGAGCCTCCTGCAGGCAAACCTCCCATTCGGCGATGGGAACCTTGATCGTGCTGGGGCGGCACGATCCTGCCCGCGCCTGACCGGGAGCCTGTCGCCGCCGCCCATACACATACGCGCCGGCGAGGGCGGGATTTTGAAGAATGCTGCGGACGCGGGCGCTGGTCGCCTCGCTCCAGACCACGTCGTGCGGCGCCGGTCCCCTCAGCGGCCGCACTGGCAGCGGCAGCCCATTGGCCCGAAGATAGCGCCTGACCGCATGGGCGCTGTGCAGTTCGCGGAATTTGGCGAAGACCAGAGCCACACGGGCTTGGACCTCCTCATCCGGGTTGAGCGTCACGGCGCCGGAGCGGTCATGGACCAGACCGGCCGGAACCGGCAGGCGCAGTTCGCCGCGAGCCGCCTTCTGCCGTTCGCCCTGATGCAGGCGCAGTCTGATCTGGTGCAGTTCCGCTTCACTCATGATGCCGGATAATCCGAGCAGCAGGCGATCATGATACGCACATGGATCGAACAGACGCTCGCCATCGGCAAGAAGAACCCCGAACAGCGAGCACAATTCCAGCAGCTGATGCCAGTCGCGGTTGTTGCGCGCCAGCCGTGAGGCGTCGAGGCTCATGACCAGGCCGGCATGGCCGAGACTGATCTCGGTGATCAACTTCTGGAAGCCCTGGCGTTCGGTCATGCCGGCGCCGGATTTGCCCAGATCCTCGTCGATGACCTGGATCCGCTCGCGCGGCCAGCCGAGATCCTCGGCGCGATCGACCAGGCGGTACTGCAGCTCGGTGCTCTCCTGGTGATGCTTGATCTGGGTCACCGTGGACTGGCGCACGTAGATATAGGCCAGCTTGGCACGGCGGGCCGCGGTCAGCCGCTCGTCAGAAGGGTTCGTGACGCTCAGCATCGGTCTTCTCCCTGATCGGCGGCATCGGGTGCATCCGTCGCACAAGCTCGGCCAGAAGCTGAGCCATCTGCGTTTGCGTCTCGGCCGGGAGGTTCGGCCACGGTCGGATCGGTTGCTGCCGAGAGCGGTGCAGGTGCAGCCTGGTCGGAGAAGCGGGCTCCCGGTTCGAGGGACAGCGTTGGGCCATCGTGGATCACCTTCGGTTCGGACGCGGTGATCATGGTGGCCAAATGCTGCGCCAGTGGGAGCAGGGTGCGAATGCTGACCCGCAGGGTCTCATCCGTCGTCCCTGGATGCTCACTGTGGTTGGCCGCGGCCAAATCGGTGATGGAGCGGCGAATGGAGCGCCGACGGCCATCGGGCAGCGCAATGACGACAAACGAGGCTCCGCGCGGGGAGTGCATGGACACGAGGTCGAACTGCTGTCCGCTCAGCGCGTGTCGAGGATCGATGACCGTCACATGAGACACCAGCCGGTTAAGGATCGAGGCATTCTGTAATGTTCGGGAATCCGACCATCGCGGATGCGATCCTGGATCGGCTCGTGCACAATGCGTATCGGATTGAGCTCTCCGGCGAGAGCCTGCGCAAGCAGCGCTCCCCCGCAGTCGCATCATCGATTGATTGACGACCGGCCAATCCCACTCCACCATCTCCCATGACCCAGGATCAGAGGAGAGTGTCCGGCTTCAGATCGGAACGCTGTCCGGAATGAAATCGGAATAGGTGTCCGGCTTCACCTTGGAATAAGCGTCCGGCTTCATCGGAATCCGCAGATGGGGTGCGCGAGCGCTGGATTGTTGAGCACGTCAGGGCGCTGGAACTCGGGGGCGCGGACGACATCGACAACATGGGACCAGCTCATGAAACGTGCGCTGCAGACAAGACCCGGGACGATCACCGGCGCGCCGCGCACGCCAAGCGCCAGAAGATCCGGCACATCGGCGCTGAAACCCCTAAACGGCCGCTGCCCTTCGGCCGGGCCAGCAGATGGAAGCGGACGTTGTCCGGCAAGATCGTGCCGCGCGAGTAGCACGGTAAGGGGGCTCCACGGCTTGATGGCAGGGTTGAAGATGGTGGTATCGAGAAGACGGCGGACACCGGTCGATGCCATGAACTACGGGTGAATCCCAGGTGAGGTCGGGCCCACGCGGGGGAATACTCGCAAGGGCCTCCGTATGCCCCCGCGTGGGTGGTTGGTCCCTGAGTTCCACTCTGGCAGTTTCACTGAGGCGGCAGCAGAGTTCAGTTCGCAGACGCGCCGCCTCGCTGTCTCGGCGCGCCAAACGTTTGGCCAGTGAACGAATGAGGCACGGCCTGAGCCCGTGTATTTCTCGCCGGCACGGGGTCTCCGACCCTCTCCGGATTAGCGACTACGCGGCGTCAAGGGCTCGAGCCACTGCCTCGGGGTCCGCTTCGATAACTTTAAGATACGCGAGGGCGACCGTATCCGGCATGTATCGGCCTTGCTCCCAATCCTGTAGACGAGCGAGGTTAATCTGAAAACGTTCTGCGAATTTTGCCTGACTGAGACCTGTGCGTTGACGAGCCCGGCGGACAGCACGAGCTGCGATGGCGCGCGCCAGTTCTTCCTCAGAGGCGGGTGGGTTGTCTCGGTCTTCGAGGGCTTCGCGCTCGATATCCTCCCGCGTCATCGCATCAAGGCGGGCGCGTTGTGCTGCGTTAAGGCGAGGCGGGTTAGACCGGAGGTCCTCAAGGGTCTTGCGAGTGATAGCCATAGCTCCTGCTCTCCTTGGCATTGGAACGACGCGCTGAGATGAGACGGCAGACGGAGCCGCGCAGGGTATAGACGACCGTGTAGAGCTTGCCCTCGATGAGCCCGATGGCCTTGCGGCGTTCCTCGCCGCCGTCGGAGCGGGTGGTATCGAGATCAAGCCGATCATCGTCCAAGAATACAGCTGCCGCATAGTCAAAGCTGACGCTGTGCTTGACTTCATTGGCTAACGCCTTGGCCTCGTCCCATTCGAATTCGGTTGACGTGTCCACCGGAGGATTATGCGGGTAACCCGTACAATGTCAAGGGCTGTCCAGTGTCAGAACGTTGTGCCCCGATCCTGCTGTCAAATGCTCATTGCCTTTGTCTTCGCAAAGTCGAACTCCTTGATGGCGCGATCGCGGCGGGATCGGGCCCGGCGCTCATATCGGTCGAGCCGTCCCAGCTGATGGAGGAGGTCGTCCCAAGCGGCGTTGCGGGCCGCTTCTTGGCGGGAATCATCCCGTGGAGGGAGGGGTTTCACCATGCGACTAAGCCGCTTCATGCTGCGTTCGAGCGCCCGGATAAGCGCTTCTCTGCTCTTCTCATGTGCCAGATGCGCCAACCGTTCGCGAGCGGGCCGAGGGTCCGGTGGGGTCTCCGGCGGCTTGATCACTCTGGGCACGCCGGAGGTCAGGTCCCAGCGACGCAACAACTCATGGCGCGCGCGCCGCGCCCGTTGAACCTCGATGGCCGCTTCCGCCACCCGCAGGGCACGCACCATCACGATGGGGTCGTCCTGGGCTTCGCCTGCCAGCACTCGCGCCAACTGGTCGATGTCGTGTTGGAATTCAGGGTGCGCCGAAGCGGGGACGGCCAAGCCATGCTTGAGTGCATTCAAGCTGGCCCGAAGCCGACCCGTTGCTGTGCGAGGACCTGTGCTACGCCGGGCGTTGGTACGGTTGGCGGCGATTTTCCGGGATGACGGCATCGCTTGGTCACCTCTGGTTCGGCCCGGGGGAGCGCCAGGAGACGGCGGTAACATCGTCGGCAATGGTACGCTGCTGCCGGGCTTTCGCCTCCCGCCGGCGCTCGATTTCGAGGAGGATCCGGTTGCGCCGGGCCTCGGCGCTGGCAATCATGCGATCGATGCGCTCAATGTCACTCAGGCTCGCAGAAAGCGCGAGCGCCATGACGGAATTCAGGTCGAGGCCGCGCTCGGCCAAAAGACGGTTGAACTTCTCGACCGCCGCCGGTTGTCCCTGAAGCCAAGCATTGGTGTACGCGGATTTGAGGGGCTCCGCAGATTGCAGATAGGGCCCATAGGTTTCTGCAATCAGCCGGTCCAGCGCTTTCTTGCGGGCGGCCATGAGAAGGCTGGCCTTCAGACGCTTCCCACGCTCCGCCTCCCAAGTCAGGTCCGTGATATCTTTGACCCACACGTCGTCGACGGCGTCGGTCGGAGCCACCGCGGCAGTGACCTTCGACAGCAGCAGGTCATAGTCGGCTTCAGCCTCCCCCTGGATGACAGGCCGGTGTGCAAAGAGAGGGCCCAGATCGCGGGGAAGGACGCGGACGTCGGTAGGCTCGACTGGGGGAGGGCGCTGATCCTGTGCGGACGCAGGAGGTTGGGGGCGTTTGGCCATCGTGACGAACCTATCAAAGGCTCGAACCTTCGAGGGAGAAGGTCGGGCGGAGGGAGATTACCTCAACGGATCGAGGTGATTAGATCCCTTTTTGTTCTCATTGGTGCTTTGGTGACCGCAAGCCACAACCGCCCTTGGGTTCGGCATCAGATGGGGTATCAAGAGACGCAATGGAGGATTGCACAAGGAAACAGGATAATTGCGGAGGTTGATTGGACGTGACCAAGGCCTCGCGCAGCGAGGTTTACGTGCTGTTGGACCCTCGGAATCGCTCGTCAGGCTACTCCAGGTTCGATTCGAACTGAGCGACTGGTGGGGATGGGGAGTTTGCGGCCGGATCGTGCATTATAAGATTTGAGGGAATTTCCGCCTCGTTTGTGTCCTCGGCCGAGGACGCCGCTGTGTTTGATCAATGCAACTCGCTCGACGAATGACGCAGGGCCGCATGGGCAGAGGTCTGCCGATTGCGAGATGATGCGCATCGCAACCTCAAAGGAAAACACCCAAGTTCATTCTCGACGTTGCAGGGGCCAACGCGTAGGAGCGTCTTACCTCGCGCTGAAAGTCATTACCATGTTTGAGAAGGAGCCCCGCGCTTTGACCGTTCCGCAGGAGGGAGCAGCCAACAGGTTGAACTACCAGTAGCCCTAGGAGTGAGTGCGGCGAATGAAACGGCGGCCGTTTGCAAATTCCGCCGCTTAACTGCTGGGAGGACGCGTTGGATCGAAGACATTCAGCCGCGCGGCTGACCCTTGGCAGTCCGCCATCCATCGAGCGTGGGTCTGAGCTTGGCATCCACTCGATGCGAACCTCCGACTTCGCCTCGATCAGATCTCCCGACCCATCTGGCTGTGAACCTGTAACCCTTTGTTAACGATAAGAGGGATAGTGTCCTGATGGATCCCCGATCGTTCACTGGCCTTTGTGGGTCCGGGATCAGCGAGAGTAAACCTGACGGCCAAGAGCAAAAACATATGTCGTCCATCAGGGTCAATTTATCCGCGATTGTAGCGCTCGAATCCCTTAGATCGGCTCAAGGTGCTCTTAACAACACGCAGAAGCAAATCTCGACCGGTTTGCGGGTGAGTGCGGCTTCGGACAATGCGTCGTACTGGTCGATCTCGACCAAGATGAAGTCTGACAATGGCGCGCTCGGTGCCGTCCGCGACTCTATCAAGCAGAGCATTGCAACCATCAATACCTTTTCCTCGGCACTGGACAAGACCTTAAACCATCTTAACAGCATCAAGACAGGGCTCGTCGCCGCATCGCAGCCGGGTGCAGACATCGCAGGTATTCAGGCCGAGATCAGCGCACATATCAAAGGCATCAAGAGTGTCGCCGCTTCAGCGACCATCAACGGCCTAAACTGGCTTTCAGGTGCAGGGGGAACGGTTAACCTGGTATTCTCTTACAATGGGTCCATGAACAAGGTGAATACCCTGCCGATCGACACGAGCCAGACTGTGCTGTTTGCAGATCCCGGCACTGGAGCAGGTGGAATCCTTGGCAATGTCGCAACAATCGACATCACGGACCCTCTCCCGATGCGTTTGACATCCCTGGATCCGAGTGGGCATACTAAAAGTCTTGGCAGTTTGAGCCCATCGCTGACGCTGACTGGCACGGCTGGCGCAAATACCCTATCCGGCGGCGCCGGAAATGACACACTCACAGGTGGGCTTGGCAAGGACGTGCTCTATGGTAGAGCAGGGGCTGACACCTTCGTGTTCACCAGTGCGAGTGAATCCCCGGTTGCCTCGAGTGCACGCGACGTAATCATGGACTGGGAGATTGGAGACCGCATTGACTTGGACGCTATTGATGCCAGTACCAGCAAAGCCGGGCATCAAAGCCTAACATTTGTTGGCCTAGGGCCGGTGAGCAACTCGGTGGGCTCCGGTCAGGTGAAGTATTTCCACGACAACGGCAACACCTACGTTGTGGGTGACGTCACTGGCGATGGAGTGGCTGACTTCAAGGTCGATATCCGTGGCCTCCACACACTCACCGTTGATAACGATAGAAGTGAGATTGGTGCTGCTGCCTTGAAAACCATCGATGACGCTATCAACAGAGTGGTGAAGGGGGAAGCTTACTTAGGTGGGACGAAGGCTCTTCTAGAGACCCAGCAGGAGTTTATCAACGTTCTGTCAGATGCTCTGACAACAGGTGCAGGCGCCTTTGTCGACGCTGACATGAACGAGGCCTCAACACGCCTCAATGCGCTTGAGGCTCGTCAGCAGCTAAATCTTCAAGCTTTATCGATCGCAAACGAAAACAATCAGCTGATCCTCAAATTGCTCGCATGACGCTTCAGCCGGTAGGGGAGCACTTTCAGGCCTCAGGATTGATCAGCGATTCGCATGAAGCCGGTGCGATCTGATGGTCTGCGAAGCGCCTCGGTTCTGGAGAGCCGCTGCTAGGGCACAAGCTGGGTCAACGGGAACATCGGCCTCGGTTTGACGGCCACGATCTAAGGCTAGGCAGGCATGCAAGCAATTTTTTTCGGTCGCTCGTGCTTTGCAGGCAACGGGTGGTTGCGATCAGATTTCGTGGCCGGAGCTCTCCATGACCGCATTCACCAACTCGTTGTAGGCAAAGGGGTCGTCGCGGGCAACGGGAAACCGGTCGAAAAGCTTTTGGGCTACCTCCGGAATTAGGCTCAGCAGCTGTGGAGTTTGGGAACGCTTTGCCATTCGGGTGCCTCTGTAGCGGCTCGAGGATCGGATCGTCTTTTGTTCTCATCAGCCCCCAGTGCGGGCAAGCGAAAGCAGATCCAGAGTCCGGGGGCAGAAGGCGTATCAAGAGACGCAATGGATGATTGCACAAGTGAATGGGATTACTGCGGGCTGAGGTTGATCCGTCTTGTGTCGGCTGAGGTGGTGCGTGGCTTACGGTCTGTAGACCCCACCGGCAGTGTCTTTGGCAACGGTTCCAGACGGGTCCAGGGGTAATCCCTCGGGCGACACTCTGAGATGGGAAGATCGTGTGACGCCCTCCGCATCCTAAAGGAGAACAGCCTTAGTTCATCCTCGATGTAGCGGCTGAGGTGCAGGAGTGTCGTTTTATCAGACAGTAAGTCGTGGCGATGCTCGAGAACGAGATCCGTGCTCTAACCGTTGCCCAACAGGGACGAGCGGCGTGCCCACGGATTGAACTCCAAGCAGCCCCAGGAGGGGAGTGTAGCGGATGAGGCGACCGTCCATTGGAGGGAGTTGATCGATGCTATCGTCAGCATGCTGCATCGCGCTCCGTCTGGGTCGGGTGATAGTTCCGACAGCATAGAGCTAACTCCGAAAGGACCAGTCAAAATTATTCGGCGGTTCCGGTCGCTCACATTGCATTCCACAAGCAACCGGATGCCAAATGGAAACTTCCGCTTCCACGGATGACCGTTCCAGTCAAGGTCCTCATGAAAATCGAGAATGGTGGCGGATTTGAAGAGCATAACAGATGCACTGCGGGCTATGAAACCTGCTCCTCGAGATTCTCACGTCAGCAAGATTCGCAGCCGTGACAAAGCAGTGACTCGCGCCCGCGACGATGCCGTAGTATGGTCTGGGGGCCTAACTCTCATGATTGCGTTATTCTCATTGGGCAATTTCGGTCGTCTGGGTTAACAGGTTCTCGTGTTGAAGAGTTTTACTGCCGCATGACCTTATCGAATGACCTTCATCCCGCACTCGCTTTGATCCGATTTGGCTTGGGCGCCAAAGCCGGCGAGCTTGTGCATGTCGGCACAGATGCGCGCGGCTATCTCATGGAAGAGGTGAAACGCCGGGCAGTTCCACGGCCGTTGATTGCCGGTCGCCGAGATACGTCAACAATCCTCAGTGATGTGCGGGAGGAGAATAAACGCGTTCAGATTGCTCGCCTTGCACCAGTTTCCAAAGACAGTCTGCCGGATCGCGAAGGCGTCCTGTTGGCGAGGGTGATGGATAAGGCAGAGGCTGAGGGAAAGCCGATGCCGGTGCCAGCCGTGCCAAACGCGATCCTTCCCTGGCACCTCTACGAGATCGAAATCGCCGCACGGACGGATGTTGCCGTCGCGACCGATGCGAGCTTTACCGAACGGCTTGTTTGGTTCTGGACGAACCACTTCGCCGTCCTGTCAGCCAAGCGGGGTGAGGTACGTTCAACAGCGGGCGCCTTCGAACGTGAAGCGATCCGTCCTCACGTTTTCGGCTTGTTTCGCGATATGCTCCTCGCCGCCGAAACCCATCCGTCGATGATCTACTCGCTCGACGGCGATCAGTCGATTGGGCCGACCTCCAGTGTGGGGCAGCGGCGGCGCAAAGGTCTGAACGAGAACCTCGCTCGCGAAATCCTGGAACTGCATACTCTGGGTGTGTCAGGCGGCTATATCCAAACGGATGTGACGAATCTGGCTCGCATTCTGACAGGTTGGACCATCGCCGGACCCGGCAGCCGGTTGGGGCGTCCCGGTTCGACGGTTTTCGATGCGGGGCTGCACGAGCCGGGCGAGCATCAGGTTCTGGGTAAGTACTACCCCGACTATGGACCTGACCAAGCCAAGGATGTCCTGGTGGATCTTGCCTGCCACCCCGCGACAGCTCAACACATTGCAGTGAAACTCGCGCGCCATTTCGTGGCGGATGATCCGCCCCCGGCTTTGATCGAGAGGCTCAAGGACAGGTTTCTGGAAACCGACGGTGATCTGGCCGAAGTCTCGATGGCCCTGCTGCGTGCGCCGGAGGCCTGGTCCGCCGATGCGCGGAAAATCCGCACCCCACAAGAGTTCGTGTTTTCGGCACTTCGCCTCACCGGCGTCACGCCGCGGGCGCGGGAGGTCGTCTCCCTTCTCACCGTGCTCGGTCAAAAGCTTTGGGACCCACCTGGGCCCGACGGCTATTCAGATGCCACCAGCCACTGGGCCTCACCCGTTGGGATCAAGGCGCGTCTCGAAGCTGCCGTACGCCTTGCTCAGTTCGCAAACCATCTCGAGCCGATGAGCCTGCTCGAGACAAGCCTTGGCACCTATGCGTCGCTCGAAACGCGTCAGACCATCGCGCGGGCTGAAAGCCGCCTGCAGGCGATCGCTCTTCTGCTCATGGCTCCGGAATTCCAACGCCGCTAACCTGTCGGAGAGAGGCCTCGCATGTCCGAATTCTGCGACACCAATGTCAGCCGTCGCGCCATCCTGGGTGCCGCTGGCGCCCTGTTCGCCTGGAGCTTCATCCCGAAGTTCGCCTATGCGAGGGCTGGTGCCCGCGACAGCCGTTTTCTCTGCATTGTGCTGCGGGGAGCTCTCGATGGACTGTCTGCCGTCGCGCCGATCGGCGATCCTGATTATGTCGCGTTGCGGGAAAGCATCGCCCTGTCGCAGGATGGTGCCACGGCAGCCCTTTCCCTCGATGGGTTCTTCGCCCTGCACCCCGCAATGCCGAACCTTGCGCGCCTCTATAAAGCCGGACAAGCGACGATTGTCCATGCAGCGGCAACAGGCTACCGCGATCGCTCCCATTTTGATGGCCAGGATGTTCTGGAAAGCGGCCAGCCAGGTCCTGGCCAGACGACATCCGGCTGGATGAACCGGCTCCTGTTGTCCCTGCCTCAGGGGGAACGTATTGTGCAGAACGGCGCCCTTGGCATCGGTCCGGTGCCGCCGCTGATCGTGCGGGGTGGTGCGCCTGTCACAGGGTGGGCGCCTGCGGTCTTGCCACGGGTGAAAGAGGATTTGACCGAGCGTCTCATCCATCTTTATGTGCAGCGCGATCCGGAGCTGGAAACCGTTCTGAGGCGCGGGCAGGAGACTGATCGCCTAGCCGACGCCCAGGGCTTGCGCAGACCGCGAGGTGGCGGGACCGCTCAGGTCATGGGTTATGTGGCCGAGGGGGCCGCCCGCCTCATGAGCGTCGACGACGGGCCGCGCATTGCGGCATTGGCATTTGATGGGTGGGATACCCATGCCAACGAAGGCGGCGCCACGGGCCCGCTGGCGCAGTTGCTGGGTGGTCTCGATCGGGCGTTCAGCGCCCTGGAAGAGGGGATGAAGGAAACGTGGAAAGATACCGTCGTGATGGTTGTGACCGAGTTTGGGCGCACGGCCCGCGTGAACGGAACGCTAGGCACGGACCACGGCACCGGAACAGTGGCGTTTTTGGTGGGCGGCGCGGTCAACGGAGGACGCATCCTTGCGGACTGGCCGGGGTTGCGAGCAGGAAGTCTGTTGGAGGGACGCGATCTCAGGCCCACGACGGATGTGCGGGCTGTCGCGAAAGGCGTGCTGGCCGATCTATTTGGCGTGTCGGCCACAACGCTGGCCCAGGACGTCTTCCCAGAGACATCGGGCCTCCAGCCCATCAAAGACTTGGTGGCCTAACAAACGAAATGCGGGCGGTAACACAAGAGCATCCCCGGGGTCGGGCCGTCAAAGCGCCAAGCATACTCCTCAATCGCGCAATGCACCTGGTCCCAACAACGTTCCGCTACCAAACAGCTAATACTACAAGCCGGGCATTGTATCGGTATCGAGTTCGTTTGCGCCAGTGACATTCTCGCGCACGCTGCTGATGCCGCCGGCGCCAGACGGACCAGTGCTGGGCAGCCTCAGCCGAAGGCGGCCGCTCCCATACCAGATGCCAGAGCAGCCGCCGCACCTCCGGCACAGTGAGCGGCGGCAGCCGCGCGGCGTATCGGACGGGGGCGTCTCCCCCCGATAGCGTGCTGGCGCACGACCGTCACATAGGCATGCGCCAGCATGGACAGGGTGATGTGCCGCTGCCAGCCCGTCCACGAGCGCACCTCGTACTCGTCCAACCCGGTCTCGCCCTTGGCTGAACCGGGCCCTTTCCGCCGAGTTGTCGCCGCGTGCGTCTGCCAGCAGGGCCGTTAGGGCCAGGATCGCCGTGAAATCCACCTGCGGCATAGATGCGGTCCGCATCGGCGTGCAGGCCACCCGATCGAGCATCCACACTGGCAGCTCAAGGCAGCGCCCTAAAGGATTATCGTCGCAGTGACACCGTGCGACAGCGCCCGAGGCTTTCTCAACGACCTCATGAACATGGACGAGGCACCCAGCCCAAGGATGCCACGGATAGAGAACCTCTCGCTCCTCGGTCCTGTGGGCGTTCCGTTGTCGTGTTGTACAACCGGCAGCGCATCCACTCGGAACTCGGGTATCTCACGCCCCAGCAAGCCAAGCGGACAGCGAGCTAACCCGGTGTCCACTTAATCATCGGGGGAAGATCAAACACCCCGATCTGGCAATTCTCAATGCGGCCGGCGGTGCCGGAGTACTAGCGTTTGACGCCGCCCGACCTGCTGCCCTTCTTCAAGAATGCGGTCTCGTCCAGCGCCACACAGCGTCAGGATCGCCGAGATGCTCGACCCCATAGGCGCACAGGTCATCATGCACCGCCTCGGCATCTCAGTGCATGCGGGCAAGAAAATCCTGCACGCCATCGGGGCTGGCATCGCCGACCGCTTCGGCCAGATGCCAGCCGTTCTTGCGCTTGAGGGGGAAAGCAGGCCCTGCAAGTAAGTCCGGGCGCGCCGGCGTGGTTCAGTGCGGCTGAAGCGGGGAGCAAGTCGGGCACACAGATCGTCCAACTGATCGGCCCAGCGGTGGGCATCGCTTGCGTGCGGCATGGCGCGACACCTCCGTGTCTAAGACAACGCACAGACCCAGCTGTAGTGAACTGACCGAGTGGGTCTGCCGTTTTTACATAACTCTCTTTCCTGGAGCCTGATTATGTATGCACAGCCAAGTGGTACGAAGTTGGTCACGACCGTCACGCGCGCCATTCAGGGCCCCAAGAGCGACATGCCGGATTTCGCGTCAACGGCTGAAGCCACGGCCGACGCTGATACGGCCAAGGCGGCATCGCCCGCGAGTGTGTGCGTGGCGATCGACGACCGCGTGGGGGGGGCCGCCGCCAACTCCTCAATGCCAAGGTCGCCGGAGAATAGGCTCGGTGATTTCATAAGCATCGATGACTGCGGTGCCGTACCGGACGCGGCGATGAAATTGGCCGATGTGACCATTGATGCGGGTAGCAACATTCTCACGGTAGGCTCAACCACGTTCGCAGCGCCGGATATCGGGAAGACCATTTCTGTCCTTGGGGCCGGAGCGGGCGACGCGGCGCTGAGTGGCACCATTGTCGGATATATGAGCCCGACTCAAGTCGTGCTGAGTGCTAGCGCGGCTACCAGACTATCGGGCGTCCTCGTGATTGTTTCATGGGGAACCGACAACAGGGTCGCTATTCAGGCTGCTATCGATGCGAACAAGAGGGTGTTCGTACCTCGTGGAAATTATGGAATCGGAGGAGCATTGGTACTTCCTAACGTGGCGGGGAGCGGCCAGCTTGAGGGCGCAGGGCGCGACGTGAGTATCATCACGGCGCTGACGCCCATGAATGAAATGGTTTATAAAAGCGGGTTCACGGGCTACCCTCGTATCGAGAAGCTGACCCTTGAGGGGGCGCGGCTTGCTCTACGCAACGTCAACTTTCCTGTGGCGCATGCCGTCCTATTGGCGGACAATTACCTTCAGAACGCGGCGACGGGCGGGTCTAATCTTTGCATCGGGAGGCCCGATAAGATTGGCCAAAGCTACGAACACCGGCTCGTTGGGAACCATCTTCGAAATGACTCGACCCTGTACAATTCCCTCGCTGACCTTCCGCTCTATAACCTGGAGGTCTACTGGTCGGATAACTTCTTTGGGCAGAACGTTTACATCAACGGCTCTGCCGCGAATGTGTATGTGGATGCGAGCGGGAACTTCTTCACCGACGATCACCCCTTCGGTTATCCGGCAGGCTTCATTCCGCCGCGCAACTTTTGGATCAAAGGTGGGGCGAACTCCTTCCTCGGCTGTCATGCAGACACCTCGACAGAGGCGGGCTTCTTCCTCGACACAGGGGCGCACGGCTCAAGGCTGTTCGGTAGTATCATTCAATGGCTCGATCCGAGATTCCTTCCTAACATCAATGCCTGCCAGGGCATTGTGATTGCCTCTGGCGTTCAGAACGCGGTTGTCTGCGGGACGCATTACAAGACCAACGGCATTGCGATCCCGGCTGCAAATCTTCTTGTGCAACAGGGGACGGCGCATGCAACAACAATGGTGTTTGCCAACCCTGGCGCGGTATACAGCACTGAGGTTCGCCATGGCACAGGGCTGAACTCTTTTATCATTGGCGAAGGCAGCACGGCTTCGGGGCGCAATAGCGTCATAATGGGGCGCAGGGCCTCAGACAGGGGCGCACCTTCACGAGCGTTTTCGCTTGGTGGGTACTCGGCCACCATACCAGGGACGCAACAGATCCGCGAGACCTTGGCGAACGGTCGCACCACATCGACCACGCCAACACGGCTCTGGATCAATCAGGTTAACGGCGACGCGTTGAATTTCATGTCATCTTTTGGATTGAACGACGGCAATGCGTATCTATGCCGCCTCTCGGTCATCGGGATTTGTCGCGCTACTCAAGACGCTGTTGCCTGGGTGGCCTCGGATGTGCTGATGCACCGCAAGGCAGGGGCAGTCACTTTCCTGAACTCGCCGCCCCCCATCTTTGCGAAGATCGGCTCAACCACTGGAGGGGCAGGCGCTTCGATCGCCCTTACCGCTGACTCGGGTCGGGGATCGCTTGACGTGACTGTGGCGGCCCCGGACTCCAACACGTGGGATTGGGTAATGTCAATCAACGCTCTCGAGAACGTCTGATTATCTTTTTACCCTCTTAGGCTCGCTTGGTGTGGGCCTTTTTCTTTGGGATCTTCCCCGACATGCAAACGCCCCGGCAACGAAGCTGTGGGGGCTCGGGGGGCTCGAAGCCGAGGTGTGATTGAATTTTGCACCAGCTTCACGCGCGAGTTTGTTGAAGAGAGCACTCGTCGGTCAACGAGATGGTTCACCAATGGGTAAACTGGAAAAGCCCAGCCGAACTGCCGCGATTGCTCGACTAACCACTCTGGTGGCAAAGCCAAAGGGCTGTCAGTTTCGGATCGTTAAACTTCCATTTACCACGGATCCCGAATCCGCGCTCAATTAGGGCACCATCATCCGCGTCCACTAGAGCACCGGCGGTTCAGACGAATCCATAACCTGCAGCAGTGAAGTAGTTGCGACATTCCTCAGCCTCGACCCCATTGCAGATGTCCCCGATGGCCCGCCAGAGCGCATCGAAGGTGCG